>ERZ835880.41-NODE-41-length-140118-cov-77.340275_pt1 | contig 140118 bp, 101 predicted proteins | sample MGYA00519944_ERZ835880 | MGnify/ENA primary metagenome ERZ835880 (study PRJEB31850, sample SAMEA3708787) | human gut metagenome | biome: human gut; feature: human-associated habitat; material: faeces | place: China | collected 2014 ... | reverse complement strand
CTGTGGGAGAGTAGGTAGTCGCCGTTTTAGTCAGAATCCCCGGAGTGGTCAACGCCCCGGGGATTTTTTTGTTTGTATACTTTTTTACTTTTCGGAAAACTCCTCTAAAGAATCATTCGTTCTTTTTCTCTATTATCTTTTACCTTGATTTTCTGGCTTATATACTCCTGCTTCTCTGATTTTCCCATTTTACTATGATCCGTTTGTGACCATCTTGTAATTTCTTAAATTGAACATCTTTATTGAAAAAATAAACATATATATCATTGGGTTCAATTAAAATTTCTTATTTTTGTGATGTTGTAGAAATTCCTGACAATTATCGGGGATGATATTTTGATGAAAACAAGAAAGCTTATGGGCAGAGCTTTTAATTTGATTAACGATAGAGAGGAATTGAAGTTTGGGGAATCTGACTTCATTCAGTACATAAAATAGAAAGAAATTCGATGTCACTGGATAGTACAGAAAATTTTTCTATAGCCTGTGGGGGCAATGTTGATAGCGAACCATTCCAGACGAATGATCCGGAATTGGAGTTTTGTCCTTTGGGTGACGGTATTTCTTCCTGGTGTTATCTTTATGTACATCACTCTCGCGTTGATTCAGTCGTAGAAAGAATAAGCAAGGAGTTTAATGTTTTTATCCATAAGACCACCGTATTCAAACGGAAGAAGAGCCATGTCAGGGAAGAGGAACATCCTACTATCTCCGGCCTGGTATTCATTCAGGGAGAGGTAGCCCGGATACAGGCCTTCCTGAAAGAGTATTTTCCGGGGATATATCTGGTCAATGACTGTAGTACCAAAGTTCCTGCAGTTATTCCCGATCGGGTCATGCAGCCCTTTATCAACCTTTCTCAGGTAGAACCGCATCGGATCCGTTTTATGTCCCACCCGGTTGACTATTATGCATCCGGCCATTCCCTGGTAAAAATTACTTCGGGAATCCTGAAAGGTATGGAAGGCTATCAGGTACGTATATCGAGAGACCGTTGCCTGATTACTGCTATGGGAAACATGACCATTGCCATCGGGGGCATTAACAAGGAGACTTTTGAAAACCTTCCGGATACTTATTCTCTATCTGACTTTTGAATATATCAATCTGTAACTTAAAATCGAACAACTTATATATGGTTATTGCTGTAGATTTTGACGGAACCATTGTTGAACATCGTTATCCGCATATCGGTAAGGAAATTCCCTTTGCCATTGATACATTGAAGCGGCTTCAGGAGAAGCATCATTTATTGATCTTGTGGACAGTGCGCGAGGGAGAATTACTGGAAGAAGCGGTAGAATATTGCCGCAAGAGAGGCTTGGAGTTTTATGCGGTCAATGCCAATCATCCGGATGAAGCGCCGAAAGAGAACCCGTTTTGCTCTTGCCGTAAGCTGAAGGCAGACATGTTCATTGACGACCGGAACGTAGGTGCTCTTCCTGATTGGGGAGCGATATATGAAATGGTTGTTCATAAATGGAGTTACGACCGTTATCTGCAGGAATTGGATAAGGAGATGGACGAGTATAAGCCGTCTTTGTGGAAACGAATTTTTGGTGGAAGATAAGCCGATGGAGTCGAAATCTGAAAATACAAAGCGTATCGCTAAAAATACCCTGCTGCTGTATATATTGATTTAATTTTTATTATAAGCATAGGAAAGAGTTATAAAGAATTGAAGATCTTTTAAATTTTTTAATTGTTTAAGTGTAATTACTTTTAATATATGGGTGCAAAAAGAATATTATTAGTTTTTGGAACAAGGCCTGAAGCTATAAAAATGTCTCCGCTTGTCAAAGAGTTGCAATGTTATGAGGAATGTTTTGAAGTCGTAGTTTGTGTGACAGGACAGCACCGTGAGATGTTAGATCAGGTATTGAGTTTATTTGATATTAAGCCTGATTATGATTTAAATATTATGAAGCAAGGCCAAGATTTATATGATATTACTTCTCGTATATTAATGGGAATGAGAGAAGTACTTCAAGAAGTAACTCCAGATTTAGTCCTTGTTCATGGAGATACAACTACTTGTATGGCTGTGTCTTTAGCTTCTTTTTACCATCAGATTCCGGTTGGTCATATTGAAGCTGGATTAAGAACATATAATATATATAGTCCTTGGCCTGAAGAAATCAATCGGCAAATAACTGCACGGATAGCGAAATTTAATTTTGCTCCAACATCTTTAGCGAAAGAGCATCTTATAAGAGAAGGCATAGATGAATCGTCTATAATATTAACAGGAAATACAGTTATTGATGCATTAAAGTGGGTTGTAAATAAAATTAACTTGGATGAACACTTGAATATTCAAATCATAGATGCAATAAAAAAATTAGGATATGATGTGTCAAGACTTTCAGATGGTAAAAAAATGGTGTTAATTACAGGACATAGAAGGGAAAATTTTGGAGTAGGATTTTCTAACATCTGTCAAGCAATAAAAAGGTTATCAGAAAAATATCCTGATGTGGATTTTGTATATCCTATGCACCTTAATCCAAACGTAAGAACTCCAATAAGCCAAACTTTTCAAAATTTGTCATCAAAAGATAACAATACTTTTTTTATTGAACCATTGGAGTATCAATTATTTGTATATATGATGGAAAAAGCATATATAATTCTTACTGATAGTGGGGGTGTTCAAGAAGAGGCTCCTGGATTAGGAAAGCCTGTTCTTGTTATGCGTGATACGACGGAAAGGCCTGAAGCTGTGAATGCTGGGACAGTTAGGCTTGTTGGATCTGATTGTGATAGAATTGTGGAATCAGTATCTGTCTTATTGGATAATAAGTCTGAATATACTGCAATGAGTACTGCTATAAATCCATATGGAGATGGAAATGCATGCCATAGAATTTCAACTGCTTTAAAAGAATTGTTGGATGTATAATATTTCTAATAATAATACACTTATAGCTAAAAACACCCTAATGTTATATATTAGGATGTTGTTTAATTTGATTATATCATTTTATACTTCTAGAATACTTTTAGACAATTTAGGATTAACAGATTTTGGTATTTCAAATGTTGTTGGAGGTGTAGTGACATTATTTTCTTTTATAAATAACTCTATGGCACTATCTGTTCAACGTTTTTTAGCGTATGAGTTCGGAAAGAAAGATATGTCTGGATATAGGGTTAATCTTATTTATAGTATGTCTTTATTAATCCACTTATTCATAGCTTTCAGTATTGTAATTCTAACAGAGATAGTAGGTTTTTTTTTACTGCCTGAACTTAATATTCCTGTTGAAAGATTGGTGGCATCAAGATGGGTATTTCATATTAGTGTTATTACTTGTGCCATAGGGTTTATGCAAATACCTGCTGTTGCATTAATTATGGCAACAGAAAAAATGTCTATTTATGCATATATTAGTATTGTAGATGTCTTATTAAAATTACTTATAATATTCCTTCTTCCATATTTCTCTTATGATAGATTAATATGTTATTCTTTTTTCCTTTTGTTTATTTTATTATTTGTAACATCAATATATTATTGGTTTTGTTATAAGAAAATATCAAGTGTTAGAATCATATTACGATGGAACAAAGGAGTATTTAAAGAAATGTTGTCTTTTGCTTCATGGAGCCTTTTAGGTGAAATTGCATGGACTGCAGTTGGACAGGGAGTTAATATTGTTCTTAATTTATTTTATTCTCCGATAGTGAATGCTGCTCGTGCAATAGGTTTGCAAATATCAGTAAAATTAAAGGAATTTGTTGCAAATTTTCAGACAGCATTAAATCCCCAAATAATTAAATTATATGCTGCAGACGAAAGGCAAAGAATGTTTAAGCTATCAAATTCTGGTACAAAATTTTCTTTTTTTTTGATGTTATTCATATCCATGCCTTTCTTTTTTGAGATAGATTGGATACTTTCTTTTTGGCTTAAAGAAGTTCCTGAATGGGCAAATATCTTTTGTCAGTTATCCATTATAGGCACGTTGATTGATATATTGTCAAACTTGTTTTCAACTATGGTTAAGGCTACAGGACATATAAAGAAATATCAAATGATTGTTTCTTTAATTCTTTTTTTGAATTTACCATTATCTTATATTTTTTTATTTCTTGGGTCTAATCCTGCCTACGTTTTTATTGTTTATATTTTTGTTTCATCTATATTGTTAATAGTTAGATTATTATTAGTTAAATCTCTTTTGGATTTTATAATTATAGATTATGTAAAAGAAGTGTTGGTGCCTTCGTTATTAACAGTAATATTTTCTCTTCCCTTACCATATATGATACATAATATCATGCCTGAGCAAAGTTTTTCACGCTTTATTGTTGTTTCTTTTACATGTTTATTAATGACAGGTATTGGTATTTTTATTGTGGGTTTAAATAAGGATGAAAGAAGTTTTGTTATAAATAAGGTTATAAATTATGTTAAATAAGCTAAAAACAGCAACAGTCACTTGGATCAGTTATAATAATTTTGGCTCATATCTGCAAGCATATGCTTTGCAAAAAGTTCTTCTTGCGCTTGGTGTAGAGAATAGTATTATTGATGATGCAAGGATTGTTGAAGGACATAAGGCTTCCGTTTATGAAAAGCTCTATGTGAAAATATATAGGATAGTTTGTATTGCTTTGAGAAAACATAAAGAGCAACTAATAGCGCTTAATAGATTTTTAAAATTTAAAGAAAGGCTTTTAATTGTAGATAATACTTGGAATACATTTTCAGACTTGAATATTAAGTATGATTTTTTTATAGCCGGAAGTGATCAAATTTGGTATCCGGATTCTCAGGTATTTAATCCATATTACTATTTGGATTTTACAGATAAAGTTAAAATAAGCTATGCTGCAAGCATTGGTACCTCTCGTTATCCAGATAGCTATAAACAAAAAGTTAGTGATTTACTCAGAAATTATAAAGCAATATCTATTAGAGAGAAAATTGGAGTTGGACTTTTACAGACATTTATTTCTAATAATATAGAAAATGTTTTGGATCCGACCTTGCTATTAGATAGAACTGACTGGGATAAGGTTGCATCTAAGATAATAGTTTGTAGCAAAAAATATGCCATTTGTTATTTACTTACTTATAATGAAGCATATTTAGATTTTATTCGTAAAGATTGTACATTAAAAGGAATGAATCTTGTAATAATGTCTGATTTTGATATATATAGAAAATATGCAGACATTGTTCTTCCGGCAGGACCATGTGAGTTTATTTCTGCAATTAAATCAGCAGATTTTATATATACCGATTCTTATCATTGTACAATTTTCTCTATAATTTATCAGAAGAACTTTCTTACATTTAAAAGATTTTCGGATAATTCTGAGCGTAATCAGAATTCGAGACTTGTTGATTTATTTAATTTAACGGGTATAAGAAGACGGTTTATTTCTGAAGAAAATCTATTATTGCCTTTAGAACTAGAAGTAATAGATTATCAGAAGGTGAATGAAAATATTGATAAAGCTAGAAAACATTCAGTAAATTATCTAATTAACTCATTGACTCTATAAATGATATGAAAATAATTTGTCCAATCGAAAATTGTACTGGATGTTCTGCATGTTTTAATATTTGTCCTCGAGAGGCAATTAAAATGTCTACAGATCAATATGGCTTTTTATATCCAGATGTCTTGGAAAATATATGTATAGACTGTAATTTATGTAAGAAAGTGTGTCCTGCAATTAATCAAATTCAGCAGCATGATTCTTTAAATGCTTATGCGGCACTTTGTTCTGAAGAATGCCATTCCAGTTCTTCTGGAGGTGCTGCAGCTGCAATTACTAATTATATATTGTCTATTGGTGGAGTTGTATATGGATGTGCGCAATATAATTACAAGGACATACGTCACATTAGAATTAGTGCAGATAATATAAATGATAAAAAGCTATTAAAAGGCTCTAAATACGTACAAAGTTCTATTGGAAGGACTTTTAAACAGATACAGACGGATTTAAAAAATGGTTTTACTGTATTATTTATTGGCACTCCTTGCCAGGTCGCAGGATTGAAACGTTTTTTGATGAAGGAATATAGTAATTTATATACAGTAGATTTAGTATGCCACGGAGTTCCTTCGTCAAAAATGCTAGTTGAAGATATTTCAAAGATAAAAAATGTCTTAGATTCTGATTCTGTTATTTTTAGAGAGAATGTAAATGGGAAGGTTTGTTTTGGTATTTTTATTAAAGATTTTAATGGAAAATTGAAAACAAGAATTAAATTTCCTAATGATTCATATTTAACTGCTTTTATGATGGGATTATCCTTTAGAGAAAGTTGCCATCAATGTAAATACGCTAATTCTTCTAGAGTAGGAGATTTAACATTGGCTGACTTTTGGGGATTAGGTGAAGATTCTGTAATTAATACTTCTAATGGGATATCTTTAATATTGGTGAATACTCAAACGGGGAAGGAATTATTTGATAAATTTTCTTTTTTATTATCTTTTGAAGAACGGAGCATAGATGAAGCTATAAGAGGGAATGGACAACTTCAAAAAGCATTTGAGCGTCCTGTCCAAAAAGATATTTTTTTAAGTATATATATGAATAAAGGAATACGTTCTGCGGTTAATAAAGTTGGTAGTGAATATATTTCATTTTGGAGAAAACAATATTTAAAGGAAGAAATTATTGATAACTTATCAAAATATCCATTTCTGTTGTCATTATTAAGAAAAATAAAGAAAATAATATGATACCTAAAAAGATTCATTATTGTTGGTTTGGACGTGGGGAAAAACCAGCATTAGTAAAAAAATGCATGGCTTCATGGAAGAAATATCTTCCAGAATATGAGTTAAAAGAATGGAATGAAGACAATTTTGATTTAGATTTGTTTCCTTTTACTCGAGAAGCGTATGAAAGTAGGAAATATGCGTTTGTAACTGATGTGGTAAGGTTATATGCTCTATATAATGAAGGGGGAGTTTATATGGATACAGATGTTGAGGTATTGAAGCCATTGGATAGTTTTTTGCATCATATTGCATTTAGTGGTTTTGAAGATGACACTCAAGTTCCAACAGGTATAATGGCAAGTGAAAAAAATAGTATTTGGGCAAAAGAAAATTTAGATTATTATCATGAAAGACACTTTATTTTACCTGATGGAACATGGGATACAACATCCAATGTAGCGATTATTACAAATTATATGGTGTCGAAGGGACTTCTGAAAGTTAATGGATACTATGATTTTCCTAATCTTATAACAATATATCCCAAAGATTATTTTTGTCCTAAATCGTATTTGGATAAGAAGATATATTTAACAGATAATACTGTTACAATACATCATTTTTCAGGAAGTTGGCAATATAAGAGTAAAGTAAGAAAATTTGCGGATTTGCTGATTGGAGAAGCTTTTGCAGAGAAATTAAGACTTTTGTATTGTAAAATATTAAAATTTCTAAATTAATAATTATGGATATACTTCCTTTAGTGTCAGTCATTATTCCAATATATAATGTTGAAGCATATTTGTATAAATGTGTAAGTAGTGTATTAACTCAGACGTTAAAAAATATTGAAGTTATTTTAGTAGATGATGGTTCAACAGATTCTTCCGGTAAGATATGTGATCAAATTGCATTGGATGACAGTCGTATAAGAGTATATCATAAATTAAATGGAGGGCTTAGTAGTGCAAGAAATTATGGCATTGACAAAGCACTTGGGAAATATATTATATTTTTGGATTCAGATGATTTTTGGTTCGATAAGGATATATTATCTTTATTTGTTAATCATGCTGAAAATAATTTATTAGATGTAGTTCGTGGTGAGTACTTTGATGTAGATGAAATGGGCTGTCAAATTGAGACTCCTAATATTAGTAAAATAAGTCTTGAATATCAAACTAAAGTTTTTACCTCTTATGAAATGCTGAAATATATAATAAATGGAAAATTCTTTACTGTTCTGTTTTTATATAAAAAGGAGTCTTTAAAAACATTACGTTTTGATGAAAATAGAATGTTTCAAGAAGATATTGACTTTGCCATTAAATATTTCTGTCAAAAGATGAGGTGTGGCTATTTGCCAATTCGGTTTTATGCTTATAGACATCGTAAATGCTCTATTATGACTACACCGCGTATAACTAATCTTACAAATTCTTTTGCTTTATGCAATATTTTTTATAAATATGCTCATATTGTAGATGATGAGAGAATATCTCAGTTTTATTTATATTATAGTATAATGATGTATTATTGGACATTAGAAACTGTTGCAAGTGATTTATATATACATAGATATAAAGAGATTGAAAAAAACATAGGCTTGGTGCAATTGAGAAAAACAAGTTGTAGTAGAATAAAAGAGGTTCATATTGTTAAGTTCCCAATTCAATTATATGTTTCTCCTTTTATAGGGGTTTATTTATTTCGTATAAAGTGGTTTTTGGGTAAAATATTGCGCAAATTAAACCTTTTGACTCCTATGAAAAAAATATTAAATTGGTAAGTGATATTTCTTGATTTGCATTTTTGAGTATATGGAATCTGAATTTAAATATTGTGCTGTAATTAGGACTTTGGGAACGGCTGGAGCAAAGTATCAGCAGTTATTGGACTCTTTGAATAATCAGTCTATAAAACCTACTAAAATAGTAGTATATATTGCTGAAGGATATAAAATTCCCAAAGAAACTATTGGGTGGGAAGAATATGTATTTGTAAAAAAAGGAATGGTAAGACAAAGAGCATTAGCGTACGATGAAGTTGATACTGAATATATTTTATTTCTTGATGATGATCTTTGTTTTCCTAGCGATACTGTTGAAAAAATGCGTGATTTTTTGGTCAGAGAAAATGCTGATATTATAGCTCCAGATATTTTCCCAAATGCTCATCGTTCAATTTTATCTCAGATTTTGATGACTTTTTCAGGAAGAATGTATGCCCGACATAAAAAAAATGATTGTTGGGGATATAAAGTGTTGAGAAATTCTGGTTATTCATATAATAGTAAACCAATTCGAGATACTTATCGGTCACAAACTAATGCAGGTGCTTGCTTTCTTTGCTCAAAACAAAAATTCTTGGATATTCATTTTGAAGAAGAACTGTGGATGGATGAAGTAGAATATTCATTGGGTGATGATCAGGTAATGTATTATAAAATGTATTTGATGGGATTGAAGCAATTAACATGGTATACTCATCATTTTATACATTTGGATGCTGGACAAAATATGTGTCCTCTTAAAAAAAAGAAAATAATATATTCAGATTTTCGTTTTAAGGTTATATTCTGGCATAGATTTATATTTAAGCCAGAGCAGTTTCTTTTATTTCGTTTGTTGGATATTTTTTGTATATCATATTTCTTTATGCTCTCTTTAATGATTTCAATATTTAAGGGTGAGCTGGATATTTTCAAAGTGAAGTTGAAAGCGTTGCTTAATGGAATAAATTATTTAAGGAGTAGTCAATATCATTCATTGCCAATAGTAAGGAAAAATTTGACTTAAATCAGTAAGCAGATTTCTATAATCCATCTATCTGTACGTAAATAAAAGTTGAATATGGATAGGTTTTAATTATGTAGTAATTTGTATAAAATGCTTTATAATATGAAAAATAAGATCGCAATCATTATTCCATATTTTGGACGCTTCCCTGAATGGATTGATTTATTTTTTTATAGTTGTAGTTGCAATCAGATGATATCAGACAATACAAGGGTTGATTGGTTTATTTTTACAGATAATGATTATACTCCAGTTCAATATAATAATGTTATTTTAAAAAAAATGCATTTTTTAGACTACTGTGCTATGGTTTCTAAGAAACTAGATATCGAATTTCATCCTCAGTCTCCATATAAACTTTGTGACTTAAAACCTTTTTATGGAATTATACATCATGATGACCTGAAAGGGTATACGCATTGGGGATTTGGCGATTTAGATTTATGCTATGGACGATTATCTGTAGTCTTATCTGATCAAAGAATAGCTAAATATGATTTGATAACAACGCATGCAGATCGAGTTGCTGGTCATCTTACTATTATTCGTAAGGAGTCTTCATATTCGAAATATTGTTTTAAGATAAAAAAATGGCAAGATAAATTGGTTAATCAATATGTATATGGTTTAGATGAGCATGATTTCACTGTATTAGTGTATCCCTTCCAACCTTATATATGGAGGCTTTATAGGTATTTAGGTAAACCACTTTGTATTAAATATTATAATTTTTTTGCTGCGATAAATTTTTTACCTAATATGTTTTCAAAACATTTTTTTCAAGAGTACTATACTAGTATGTTACCTGCAAATGGTGAAAAATGGACTTATGATCCTCAGACTTCAATAATGTTAGGTCCTCATAATATAGAACTTCCGTATTTGCATTTTCTTTTTTTTAAGAAAAATAAATTTTTTAATGGGGAGTTTTTTTGGAAGGAAAATTTTTGGAAAATAGAGAATCTTGATTTTAAGAAATGTTTGCAACTGGTTGTTTTCTATTAATAAAATAATAAGAATAATCAGTCATGTTATATTTTAGAGGCAGAAATAAAACTTTTCCACTACAAGACAAATTCAAGATATCTTGATCCTGATATTTAAGTTTTTTTGTTGCAAAGCTTCGAAACTTATTTATTAAACCATCCTTCAACATCTTATTACAATTAAGCATAATAAATCCAGATTGAAGGTATTGTCCTTGAACTAAACCATCAATAGAGTTAATATACTTTTTTCCATCCTCTGTTAAATTCAATCCTAAATCTCTAGTTGCTGCTAAATAATATGAATCAATGTTCAACTGATACAATTCAAAAAGATCCATCCTATAAATTATATCAACGTCAGAATATATTACCTTATCATATTCCCCAATTAATTCAGGTATGAGTAAACGATAATATGCAGCAGTAGTTATGCCACGGATTTCAAAAGCAGAATCAAAAGAGTCATCAACTTGCCTGTATTGTATTTTACAATTATCAAAATGCATTGACAACCTATTTAACATCTCTTTTTCCAACCTTATTTTAGAGGAATGTAAAATAAACACATCATAAAATGTATCCTTATTTGCATTAATCAACAAAGAAGATATACAAATACAAGCCGGAAGAATAAGATTATTATCAAAAGCAAAAGCAATAGGTACTTTATTCATAACTTATTTGTATCAGAAAGAGTAACTTTTTTATTAATAGGAAAGTTTATGTTGTTTTGTGCCTGCCTATTGATCAATATAGGTTGGGCCATTGCTCAGTCATCTGAAATCTCAGGTGTGGTGCTCTCTGCCGAGAACGGAGAGCCTGTAGTAGGAGCATCGATTTTAGTGGAGGGAACTACCGTCGGAACAATCACAGACATTGACGGAAAGTTTTCTCTGAAAGTAAACAAAGGAGGGAAGTTACAGATTAGCTACATCGGCATGAAAACGAAATCGTTGGCAGCCAAAAACAATATGGTAGTGAAGCTGGAGTCGGACTCCGAGTTACTGGAAGAGGTGGTGGTTACGGGTATGCAGCGCATGGACAAGCGTTTGTTTACGGGTGCCTCTGCTAAGATTTCGGCGGATGACGCAAAACTGGACGGTATTCCTGATGTCAGCAGGGCCCTGGAAGGTCGTGCTGCCGGTGTATCGGTACAGAACGTGTCAGGTACTTTCGGTACGGCTCCGAAAATCCGTGTGCGTGGTGCTACTTCTATTTATGGTAGCTCTAAACCGTTGTGGGTAGTCGATGGTGTAATTATGGAAGATGTAACGGAAGTGGGAGCTGACGAGCTTTCTTCTGGTGATGCCGTTACCTTGATCAGTTCGGCTATCGCGGGTTTGAATGCGGACGATATTGAGAGTTTCCAGATTCTGAAGGATGGTTCGGCTACTTCTATCTATGGTGCGCGTGCCATGGCGGGTGTGATTGTAGTCACTACCAAGAAAGGTAAGGCGGGTAGCAACAAGATCAGCTATACCGGTGAGTTTACCATGCGTATGAAACCGAGCTACCGCAACTTCAATATCATGGATTCTCAGGAACAGATGGCGGTTTACCGTGACATGGAAGCTGCCGGTTACCTGAATTTCACGGATTCTTACCGTGCTTCCATGAGTGGTGTATATGGTAAGATGTATCACCTGATCAACCAGTATAATGCGACATCGGGTGTTTTCGGTCTGGAAAATACTCCGGAAGCCAGAAATGCTTATTTGAGAACGGCTGAATATAATAATACCGACTGGTTCGACTTGTTATTCGACGGCAGCAATGTTTCACAGAATCATGCCATCAGCATGTCATCCGGTACGGAAAAGGCTTCTTATTATACTTCTTTGAGTGCCATGGTCGATCCAGGATGGTCTAAGAGAAGCAAGGTGCAGCGTTATACTGCCAATGTCAATGCGTTGTACAATATCAACAAGAGTTTGTCTTTGAACTTGATCGGAAATGCTTCTTATCGTATTCAGGAGGCTCCGGGTACATTGGGATCTCAGACTGACCCTGTAAGTGGTGAGGTGAAGCGTGACTTTGATATCAACCCGTATTCTTATGCCTTGAATACTTCACGTACCATGTCGCCTACTGAATATTATATCCGTAATTATGCTCCGTTCAACATCTTCAATGAATTGGAGAATAACTATATGAACCTTGACGTGGTAGACATGAAGTTCCAGGGTGAACTGAAGTGGAAACCGGTCAAGAAGGTGGAACTGAGTGTCTTGGGTGCGTACAAGTATTCTACTACTACTCAGCAGCACTACGTGAAGGATTATTCTAACCAGGCTTGGGCTTATCGTGCGATGGATGATGCGACCATGCAGAAGGCCAATCCGTGGTTGTATACTGACCCTGACAAGATTAATGTGTTGCCTGAAACGGTGTTGCCGGTGGGTGGTTTCTATCGTGAGACCAAGTATAGCATGAACAGCTACGACTTCAGAGCTACTGCCAGCTACAACGATGTATACAATGAAATCCATATTGTGAACCTCTTCGGTGGTATGGAAGCCAATGCAACCAACCGTACACAGTCTTGGTTTAATGGCGTGGGTATGCAGTATGATATGGGTATGCTTCCTGCTTACAGTTATTTGTTCTTCAAGCAGGGCAACGAGGAAAACTCTAATTATTATACGCTCGAAACCACTCGTTCACGTGACGTGGCATTCTTCGGTACAGCTACTTACTCTTATCAGGGTAAATATACATTGAACGGTACTATCCGTTATGAGGGTTCTAACAAACTGGGTAAGAGCCGTGAGGCACGCTGGTTGCCTACCTGGAACCTTTCTGCTGCATGGAACATGCACGAAGAAGCATGGTTTGAAAAACTGAATCCTGCGTTGTCTAACCTGACACTGAAGGCTTCTTACTCTCTGACAGCCGACAGAGGTCCGGCGGATGTAAGTAACTCGTTTGTCATCATCAACAGTTATAATCCGTGGCGCCCGAGTGCAGGTGTACAGGAGTCTGGCTTGCAGGTGGTGGATGTACAGAACAGTGACCTGACTTATGAAAAGAAGCATGAGCTGAACATCGGTGCGGATATAGGTTTCCTGAACAACCGGATCAATTTTGCACTCGACTGGTACAAGCGTAACAACTATGACTTGATTGGTCTGATCAATACTCAGGGTGTCGGTGGTGAGATTGCGAAGTTTGCCAATGTGGCCAGCATGAAATCACACGGTGTGGAATTTACGTTGTCAACCCGCAACATTGTTTCTAAGGACTTCAAGTGGAATACCGACTTCATCTTCTCAAAGGCTAAGAATGAGGTTACGGAACTTGAAACAAACTCTACGGTAATGGATCTGATCTCGGGTTCTGGTTTTGCAATGCAGGGCTATCCGGTTCGTGGTTTGTTCTCTATGGATTTCAGAGGCTTGAACGAGGACGGTATCCCGACTTTCGTCAACGAACGGGGTGAGATTGTAACCAGCGACATCGACTTCCAGGAAAGAGACGTGAAGAGTCATCTGGTATACGAAGGTCCTACAGATCCTACCATTACAGGTAGCTTCGGTAATACCTTTACTTACAAGGGATTTAAGTTGAATGTGTTCATGACTTACTCTTTCGGAAATGTAATCCGTCTGGATCCGGTGTTCAGCAACCAGTATACAGATATGGATGCGATGCCGAAGGAATTCAAGAACCGCTGGATGAGATCGGGCGACGAACAGTATACTACGATTCCGGCCATTGCCGACCAGCGTATGAATACACAGGATACCAACTTGTCACGTGCTTATAATGCGTACAATTACTCTACTGAGCGTATTGCCAAGGGTGATTTCATCCGTATGAAGGAAATCTCATTGAGCTACGACTTCCCGAAAAAGTGGATTACTCAGCTGAGATTGTCTAACTTGTCTCTGAAGCTTCAGGCTACTAACCTGTTCTTGATTTATGCAGACAAGAAGTTGAACGGACAGGATCCGGAATTCTTCAATACGGGTGGTGTGGCCGTTCCGGTACCGAGACAGTTTACATTTACATTAAGATTAGGAATTTAACAGGAGTTGAGCTATGAAGAATAAATTTATTGCATATATGTTTGTGGGAGGTTTGCTGATGGGTACATCATGTTCGGACTTCCTGGATACGATGCCGGATAACCGGGTTGAGGTGAATATGGCAGAACAGATTACTCCGCTATTGGTTTCTGCTTATCCCTCTCAGATGCCGTTGCTGATCGGTGAATTGTCTTCGGATAACGTAATCGATAATGGCGGACAGTTTGATGCCGAAAAAATCCAGCAGCAGTTGTACTTGTGGCAGGATGTGACCGAAGTGGACATGGACAGTCCTACCGGTATTTGGGAGAGCTGCTACAATGCCATTGCTTCTGCCAACCAGGCTTTGCAGGGTATCGAAAGGTTGGGAAACACGAGTAACTTGCAGGGACAGAAAGGGGAGGCGCTGTTATGCCGTGCGTATTCTCACTTTATCCTGAGTAATATATTCTGTATGGCGTATAATCCGCAGACTGCGGAACAGGAACTGGGTATTCCTTATTGTACGGAACCGGAAACTCAGGTGTCTGTAAAATATGACAGAGGTACTTTGGCTGAAACGTATGCCATGATTGAAAAGGATCTGGAAGCCGGATTGCCGTTGATTACGGATTCTTATTATTCCGTGCCGAAATATCATTTCAACAAAAGAGCTGCCAATGCGTTTGCTGCACGTTTCTACCTGTACTATCAGAAATGGGACAAGGCGCTGGCTTGTGCCAATGCGGCATTGGGAACCGATCCTTCGGCTGTCTTGAGACAGTGGGAGGCTGATTTCGGAAACATTTCTTCGGTTTCTGATATCGAAAACATGTATATCTCTGAGAAGAAATCGGCCAACTTCTTCATTGCGGCGCTGTATTCTACTGCTCCGTATTATACCGGACCTTATGATATTTATAAAAGATACGGTCACGGCCAGGAGGTTTACTTGAACGAAGGTTTGGGTGCCAATGGTTTGTGGAATGCCTGGGGCGGACTGGTGATGAGTAATTACATCATTACGGTACATCAGAAGAATCCGTTCCCGAAGATGACGGTGAACTTTGAGTACATTGACAAGACCAGCGGTATCGGTTATCCTCATGCGGTTACCGTTCCGTTTACTTCCGATGAAACGTTGTTGACCCGTGCTGAGGCTCACGTACTGGGAGAACATAATTATGCAGCTGCCTTGTCGGACATTAATCTGTGGATCAAGTATCACAGTTCACTTACCGCACAGGGAAGAGATTTGACATTGGACGATATCCAGTCGGCTTACTCCAGAATGTCGTATGCTCCGATTGTCATCAACAAGGCTTCCGACCGCAGCATCAAGAAAAAACTGAATCCTCAGGGATTTGTGGTTAACGCAGGTGTAGAGGAATCGCTGATTCAGCTGATCTTGCAGTTGCGCCGTCTGGATACTCTGCAGGAAGGATTGCGCTGGCAGGATCTGAAGAGATACGGTATCGAGTTCTCTCATAACAGAGTGGGTGATACACCGGATGTATTGCTGAAAGATGACCCGAGACGTGCCATCCAGTTGCCGCAGGATGTGGTGAACGCTGGTTTGACTCCTAATCCGAGATATTGATTTTAAAAACAGCTGATTATGAAAAAGATAGTATACTTTATATTTGCAATGCTGGGAGGTTTCATGATGACTTCCTGCAGCGAAGAGGAATTGGACAGTAACAGTATCTTTTCTACTGAACCTCCTCAGCGCAATGAATTTGACATGTGGTTGCTGGAGAATTATGTATATCCTTATAATGTGGACTTCAAGTACCGGATGGAGGATAAGGAGTCTGACCATGACTATAACCTGGTGCCTGCCGAATACGACAAGTCGGTGGCCATGGCAAAGCTGGTAAAGCATTTGTGGATGGATACTTATGTGGAACTGATGGGGGGCGACCGTACATTCCTGTGTACTTATGGTCCTAAGATGATTCACCTGATCGGTACTCCGGCTTACGACGAAGGACAGATTACCATGGGTGTGGCCGAAGGTGGATTGAAGGTTACTTTGTATAATGTGAATTACCTGAACCTGAACGGACCGCTGGATGTGGAAGAGTTGAACTACTGGTACTTCCATACCATGCACCATGAATTTACTCATATCTTGCACCAGACTGTAGAATTCCCGACCGAGTTCAATGATGTGTCCAGCGGTAAGTATACCGGTGCCGGATGGGTGAACATCACCGATGACGAAGCGGTAAAACGTGGCTTCATTACGGGATACGGCAGTACAGAGGTACACGAAGACTTTGCTGAAATTGTTTCCAATTACATTACGCATACTCAGGAATGGTGGGACGGAAGAATGGACGTGGCAGGTACTGAAGGTGCCACTACCATTACCCGTAAGCTGAATATCGCGAAGACTTATATGATGGAGACTTGGAATATCGACCTCGACTTGTTGCGCAGCATCGTATTGCGTCGTTCAAGTGAAGTGGCCGACTTGGATTTAACAATTTAAATAGTGGACTTATGAGAAAAATATATGGAATATTTGCGCTGCTGTTACTCTTTGCGGTTGCAGCATGTACTCCTGAAGAAGATGATATCTTTGATAAATCGGCAGCTGAACGTATCGATGAAACAATCGAATATGACTTGCAGGTGTTGAGAGGGGCTGAGAATGGCTGGATCCTGAATTATTATCCGTCGCTCACACGCATGTACGGAGGATATGTCATGTTGCTGAAGTTCCATGAAAGCGGCAAAGTAGATGTTTCTTGCGATATCTATCCTTCTGACAAGGTGGCTCAGAGTGATTATCAGGTGGAACAGAGCATGGGAGCCATGCTTACTTTTGATACGTATAATGAAATCATGCATTTCTTCTCTGAACCGAACAATGATTATGGTATCGGTGAGGTTGGAACCGGAATGGGAGGAGATTATGAGTTTTCCATCATTGAATGTTCACCGGAAAAGGTGGTGCTGAAAGGAAAGAAAACCGGCAATGAGATGGTGATGACTCCGATGCCTGCCGACCAGACCTGGGAAAATTATCTGGACCAGATTGCGCAGGTGATGTCGGATTCATATCCTCCTACTTATACGGTAAAATCGGGTGATGCTTCGTTGTATACCGTATCCAGACAGTATCATACCTGGGTGATTACCAACAAGGACGGCAGTTCTGTAACCATTCCTTTCACTTATACTTCCGAAGGAGTTTCACTGTATGAGGAAACAGCTATCGGCAGTGAGATGGTAAAGGATTTCCGTTGGGACAACCAGCGTCAGGCTTTCATCTCGGAAAGCGGAATCATGCTGGTAGCCGACAAGATGCCGGCTGGTTATCATAAATATACTGATTTCATCGGTTCGTATGTACTGGTAGCCAACGGTGAACAGTATCCGGTTACCGTATCAAAGGGTATGTTTGACATGTCTTACTTCCTTAAGGGACTGCCTGCAGACCTGATGCTGAGTTACAATGCAGCCGAAGGATGTGTGGCGCTTCTTTCTCAGGGACTGGCCAATGGTAATTCATTGTGTGCCTGGGATGCGGAATCAGGTTATCTGACAAACAATTCGGCAGTGGGTATGAACGGTGTGGTAACTAAGGAATCTCCATTGACAATTACGTTTGAGGATAATATGGCCTGGGGCAACTACTCAGTCAACTCGTTCATCGAATATAACTTTTCTACGAGTTCTACTGGTTTCCGTCTGCCTTACTTGCAGGGAATGGTAAAAATGGATTAATGATCAGAAAAGAAATGAATTATGAAAAAGATACTATACTTGTTGCTTTGCATGATGCCTTTGGGATTCGTATCATGTGAATCGGAAGATGAGAAGGGTGATGTAGTTCCTTCTTCCTTGGAGATAGCGGCTTCTTCTTTGGATTTTGATGCAGCTGGAGGAGATGGATTTATTGACATGCATGCTTATTCTCAGAAGGTTACGGCAGAATCTTCGGCTGAATGGTGTGAGATTACGGAAGTAACGGACACCAAGGTTACGTTTAAGGTGGCTGTCAATGAGGATATCGAAAGTCGTCTGGCTACGATTACGGTAGCTACTCCGCAGGAAGAGAGACACATCTCGGTATTGCAGAGCGGTGTGGTTTGTACTTATGATACAAATCTTGAATATATGTACGATGAGAATGCGGCCTTCGAAGAGGAAATTGCTTTCTCCAGTACCCTGCCGGTAGTGGTTACTATCCCGGATGAGGCCAAGTCATGGTTGTCTTATGTGGCTGTCGAAGGAGGATACAAATTCACCGGTAAGGCCAATAACACCGGCAGTTTGTTCCGTACAGCGAATGTGACCATTTCATCGGGAGAGAAGTCAGTGGTGTATTCTTTCACACAGTACAGTCTGTCGAATGTGACTTTCGATGACCTGATGGGTAACTGGAATGTGTCTTATTCAGATGGCTCCGGCTCATCATATACTTCACAGGCCCAGATCGGATATTCAACTTCGAAAGTTGCTTTGCTGGTCATTGACCTGGTAGATGTAGGCCGACTGGGATTTGAGGTGAACTTCGAAAACGGAGCATTGAAGATTCCTATGGGACAACCTGTTGGAACATTGACCAACGGATGGTTCCTTTATAATTACCCCACTGCAGACGGAAATCCGATTCATCAGAATCTGGATTATGTAGGTAAACTGAAGATGACTTCTTCCGGAGAACTGCAGATTGTCTTCGGTGAAGACTGGGCATCGCAGGGATTGCTGGGTATGGGATTGTTTATGTATACATCCGAACAGCCTAGTGATGCAAATTGCGAAGGTGGATTTACTTATATTCTCGATTTGAAACTGTCGAAATAATATTTAAAGAAGAAAATTATTCTCTCTTATAAAGTTTACTATATGGCGCAGTCGGCTTTGTGAAAAGTCGGCTGCGCACTTTTTTGTCTGTACCTGAAAGGCTCGGCCTTCCCGCCGGGTATCGGCGGATATACTCGGGTTGGTCAGATACTCAGGACAGGGCTTGCCGCTTGTGGAAAACTCCGGATTAAGGGAAGGGAGGGCAGGAAACAGACATCAGGTATGGATGCGGAGGCAGACAGCAAGCGAGTAAGGGGAAAGGGAAAACAAGCGAGAGGGAGATGAAAGTCAGCAAGTAATGGAATGTCTGCGGAATCGGGTTGCAATAGCAGTGCAGGGAATAGATAACAGATCGATCGTACAAGGGGATAAAAAAGCGAATCCCCCGGTTTACATCCCGTAAACCGGAGGATTCTTGCAGTTGGTTTTTATAAGTGATTGCGCAACCGGAATCCGGTTGCTGTTTTTATAGGTTTATTTCTTGTTTTCGATATCCATCTTACGCTTCAGAGCTTCCAGATAGTAGTAGTCTGCATAGTTCAGAGGCACGTCGATTTCGTTGTTGTGAGGAATACTTCCTACGCTGTGCATCAGGATAAAGCGTCCGTTTTCTCCCAGAGCAGCGGTGTAGTTGGGCGATGCCAGTGATTCCATGATCTTGTCGGCATATTCCTTGTAAGAAGCAGCATCCGGCAAGTTGTAAGTGCTGATTTCATACAGTGCAGAAGCGATGACTGCAGCCGAAGAAGCATCTCTCGGTTCGTTCGGAATGTTCGGTGCATCCATATCCCAGTAAGGAACCAGGTCGGCCGGCATTCTCTTGTGGTTCTTCATGAAGTTGAAGGTCTTCAGTGCCTGATCCAGGTACTTCTTGTCGCCGGTTTCACGATAACATACGCTGTATCCGTAGATAGCCCATCCCTGTCCGCGAGACCATGCTGATTCGTGTGCATATCCCTGAGCTGTGTGGCGGTTGCGTACGCTTCCGTCTTTCAGGCTGTAGTCGATTACGTGGTAGCAGCTTCCGTCTTCTCTGAAGTGTTCCTGCAGGGTTCTGTCGGCATGTGCTACGGCTACCTTATAATATGTAGAGTCGCCTGAGAGTTTGGTTGCTTCGAACAGGAGTTCCAGGTTCATCATGTTGTCGATGATAACCGGGCATTCCCAGCCTCTCTGTGACTGCCATCCCTTGTCTACGTTCCAGCTCTGGATGATACCGGCTTTTTCACGGAAACGTGTGCAGAGTGACTTCGCAGCTTCAATCATTACATCCTTGTAGGCTTCCTTGTGGCTCAGACGGAGACCGTTACCGTAGCTGCAGTTTACGATGAAACCGATATCGTGGTGCCATGTCAGAGTCTTGGCCGAATCCAGTGCTTCAGTATATTTCTGTGCCAGCGGAATCAGGGTAGAGTCGTTGGTCAGTTCATACAGATACCATACGTTGCCTGGGAAGAATCCGCTTCTCCAGTCTTCGTATCCGCAGTAGAATACCTTACCTTCCGGAGTCAGCGTAACCGGGTTCAGGATCTTTCCGCTTGCTTCAATTGTGTCGATTTCCAGACCAATCTGTTTTCTCGCGTTTTCAATAGCTTTTTCACTCCAAGTCTTTTCCACTTCCTGTGATTTCTGTGATGTGCAGCTGATAGCTCCGACAGCCATCAGTGACAGTGCACTGGTGCGAAGGATGTTTGCTAACTTCATAAATGATTCTTTTTATATATATGATTATGCTAAAATTATTTTCATGGCTTTCATAGTGTGCCGCGTGGCAGAATCGGATAATCGCTGAAGGATTATCAGCCTGAATTCCAGTTACAATATTAGGACTTTTTTATCAATTAAATATGTACATTTCATACGATTTTATATATAAAATTGTACATATGGATGATTTTTTCAACTGATTCGTATTTCTCCTCTCTTCCCGGGCAGAAAAGACGGGGAATTTTTGATTTTTCATTCTCCGGGAATGCAAGTGTTTCATTGTTAACGGGGAATCTGTGAATGGAGGATTTTTGAGGCGGATGGACTATTTTGGATAAATAATGGAAGATTGGATACGGATATTTAAGGGATAATGATAATATTTGCAACTGAGATATCACTTGTTTGAAGTTCGATAGTAAATCATAAGCCTTATTGTTCGTTAATCTTAAATGGAAGTTCGTAACTTGTAAATAAGAAGTACGGAAATATAGTTTGTGACTTTCTAAAATAATCGTTTTTATGTCAACATGGGAAGCCGGGTCTCCGTCAGGGGACAAAGGCTTGACGGCTTGGAGCTGATGTGATATTAGCTCTAAGCTGTTTGTAATTATTTGCTTTTAATTTATTGAAAACAATTTTAATCAATGGATGATATAATGAGACTTTCAGGTTATGTAATGGGAGGAATGGCCTTGCTGGGCGTTCCGGAATGTATGGCTTTGGAGGCTGCACCACAGGAGTTTCCGAATGTGATTTATGTATTTCCCGACCAGTTCCGCAATCAGGCACTGGCGTTCTGGGGGCAGGATGGGTTTAAGGAGCATGTCAACTGGGTGAACGACCCGGTACATACGCCGAATCTGGACCGGTTCGCGCGTGAGTCGGTGGTGCTGAGCTCGGCCATGAGCAACTGTCCGCTGAGCAGTCCGCACCGCGGAATGCTGCTTACGGGGATGTATCCTAACCGGAGCGGGGTGCCCTTGAACTGTAACTCTGAGCGTCCTATCAGTTCGCTGCGCGAGGATGCGGAGTGTATCAGCGACGTGTTCAGCCAGGCGGGATACGACTGTGCGTACTTCGGAAAGCTGCATGCCGACTTCCCTACACCGAATGATCCGGAGAATCCGGGACATTATGTAGAGGACAGGGTGCCTGCCTGGGATGCGTATACACCGGCCGAGAGACGGCATGGATTCAATTATTGGTATTCGTACGGTACGTTCGACGTGCATAAGGATCCGCACTACTGGGATACGAATGGAAAGAAGCACGAGCCGAAGGAGTGGTCGCCGCTGCATGAGGCTGCGCAGGTGGTGAAGTACCTGAGAAACGAACAGGGGGAACGCGACGGAAAGAAGCCGTTTTTCATGATGGTGGGAATGAATCCGCCGCACAGTCCTTACCGTTCGCTGGAGGATTGCGAGGAGGAGGATTTCAACTTGTATAAGAATGTACCGCTGGAGAAACTGCTGGTGCGCCCGAATGCGGGACTGAAGATGGAGAAGGCGGAGTCGGCACGGTATTATTTTGCTTCGGTAACGGGTGTCGACCGGGCTTTCGGGCAGATTCTGGCGGCGCTGAAGGAACTGAACCTGGATAAGAATACGATTGTGATTTTTGCTTCCGACCATGGAGAGACCATGTGCAGTCAGTGGACGGACGATCCGAAGAATTCTCCGTATGCGGAATCAATGAATATTCCGTTCCTGGTGCGTTATCCGGAGGTGCTGAAGCCGCGGGTGGACGACATGATGATGTCTACGCCGGATATCATGCCTACGGTACTGGGCTTGTGTGGACTGGAGGACCGGATTCCGCAGGAGGTGCAGGGCCGCAACCTGGCTCCGCTGTTCTTCAACGGAAACGTGCGGATGGTGCGTCCGGATGCGGCGCTGTATATCCAGAACCTGAACGGCGACAAGGATAAGGACGGTATGGTGAGAAGTTATTTCCCGTCGGCAAGGGGTATCAAGACCAAGGATTATACGCTGGCTATCTTCATCGACAAGAAGACGGGTAAGATAAAGAATACGATGCTGTATCACGATGCGGTGGATCCTTATCAGCTGAAGAACCTGCCGCTGGAGGAGAATCGTGAGGTGGTGGCTTCCCTGTGCAAGCGGATGGGAGCGATGCTGAAGGAGATAGATGATCCCTGGTACCGCGACCGGATTCTCTCGGACATGATTCCGTATTGATGGAGGCGGACAGAGGAGTGTGACAATATTAATTAAATGTATATCATGGGAAATTTAAGAAGATATATTTGTGGGGTCGGGATGCTGTGGATGGCTGCCGCATGGTGCCCGTCAAAGGCACAGGTGGTGAAGCACGAGCGTCTGCTCTCGTTTGAGGGAACGGAGGTACCGGCCGATTTTACTGCGGAAAACGGGGCGCTGGGCATCAATGACGAGCATTATAAGGATGGCAAGCATTGCCTGTCGTGGGAGTTTGAACCGGGGGCGGTGCTGTCGCTCAAGAGGGATTTGAAGTTTGAACGGAAGGATCCTACGGGAAAGGATACGTACCTGTCGGCATTTATCGTGTGGGTGTACAGTGAACAGGCGCACGACAAGCAGATTGAGTTTCAGTTCCTGAAGGACGGAAAGGTCTGTGCCTCTTTCCCGTTCGGTATTAACTTTACCGGATGGCGGGGGGCCTGGGTATGTTATGAAAGAGACATGCAGGGAACTCCCGAGGAGGGGATGAATGAGTTGCGAATCGTGGCTCCCGATGTCAAGGGAAAGTTGTTCTTCGACCACATGATTACCGGTGCCAAGGTGGATGCGCGCCAGCAGACGGCAGACGTGCAGGTGCCTTTTGTCAACAAACTGACGAAGAGTCACTGGCTGATGATTTATCCGCATTCGCTGTGGAAGCCGGATATTGCGCTGGAGGCACTTACTCCGGCCTTGAAGCAGGATATTCAGCGGATGGAGAAGCGTTTTCTGGATATGCTGTACACGCCTTCGGTCTGCAAGCCGAAGGAGGTGGAGACCATCCGCAAGGAGTATGACCGCTATGGCATCGTGTATAAGAACGGAAAGGTGAGCGGAATGCCCATATTCATGGTGCGTCAGGCGGAGGCTTACGAGCGGCTGGTACCGGACTGGAACAAGGATATGTTCGTGAAACTGGGCATGGAGATGGCGCGTTACTTCGACCTGATGAAGCGCATTGCCTTTGCTTACCGGAATACGGATTCGGAGGAGGTACGGCAGGAAATGAAGGAGAAGTTCCTGGCGATGTATGACCACATTACGGATCAGGGAGTGGCTTATGGCAGCTGCTGGGGAAATATCCATCATTACGGATACAGCGTGCGCAGTCTGTATGTGTCTTATTTCCTGATGAAGGATGTGCTCCGGAATGCCGGAAAACTGGAGGAGGCGCAGCGTACGCTGCAGTGGTATGCCATTACGAATGAGGTGTATCCGAAGCCTACGGTGAACGGCATTGACATTGATACGTTTAATACGCAGACGCAGGGACGGATGGCGAGCATCCTGATCATGGAGGATTCGCCCGAGAAGCTGCAGTACCTGCGTTCTTTCTCGCGCTGGCTGGATTTCGGCTGTCGTCCTTCGGAGGGACTGGCGGGTTCGTTCAAGCGTGACGGGGCGGCTTTCCATCATTGCAACAACTATCCGGCGTATGCGGTAGGTGGACTGGAAGGGGCTACGAATATGATTTACTTGTTGAGCGGAACGGATTTCAGGGTATCGGAAGAAGCGCACCGGACGGTGAAGGAGGTGCTGCTGGCCATGCGTTTTTATTGCAATACGTGGCAGTGGCCGCTGTCGATGTCGGGCAGACACCCGAACGGTAAGGGACAGCTGATTCCGTCGCATTACGGTACGATGGCGGTGGCCGGAAGTCCGGACGGCAAGGAGAAATACGACAGGGAGATGGCGGAGGCTTATCTGAGACTGACTTCGTATGCGGCTACGCAGGATAAGAATGCACCGGATTATCTGCCTAAGACTTCTCCGAAAAAGGAAAAGCAGTTGAGAGAGGAACTGACAAAGGCGGGTTACCGGGCTGAGACGGATCCGTCGGGCAACCTGGCGCTGGGATACGGTTGTGTATCGGTACAGCGGAGGGACAACTGGTCGGCGGTGGTGAGAGGACACTCGCGTTATCTGTGGGCGGCCGAGCATTACCTGGATGCGAATTTCTACGGGCGTTATCTGGCGCACGGCAGCATGCAGATTCAGACTGGAAAACCGGGAGAGAAGGTGACGTTTGCTACGAGCGGGTGGCAGGAGGCTGGATTCGACTGGAACCGTATTCCGGGAGCGACGTCGATTCACTTGCCTTTCGATCAGTTGAGGGCCAAGGTGCTGAACGTGGATGCGTTCTCGGGAATGGAGGAAATGCTTTATTCGGACGAGGCGTTTGCGGGCGGCTTGTCGCACCGGGGTGAGAACGGTAACTTCGGTATGAAGCTGCACGAGCATGATAAGTACAACGGTTCGATGCGGGCACGGAAGTCGTACCATTTCCTGGGGGATGTGATTGTCTGCCTGGGTACGGGCATCGAGAATGAGAACCGGGAGTATCCGACGGAGACAACGGTCTTCCAGTTGGCGGCCAATTCTCCGGAACGGGTGGATTTCTGGAACAATCGGAGTGGGTTCGAGGTTATGGCGGACCGGGCGTACCTGGATCCGAACGGAGTGGGATACTGCCTGTCGAAGGCTTCGGCGGGAATTGCCCGTTTCGAAAAGAATTTCCCGCAGGTGACTGTGGGCGAGCGCAGTACGGAGCCGACTCAGGGGGACTGGGTTTCGCTGGTACTGGCGCACGGCAAGGCTCCGAAGGGAGGAGAGTATGAATATGCGGTGTTGCCGCGGACTACGGCGAAGGAGCTGAAGGCGTTTGTGCGGAAGCCGGCTTACCGGGTGTTGCGGAAGGATCAGTCGGCGCATGTGGTGGCCGATCCGGAGCAGGGGCTGACTTCGTATGTGTTGTTCGAGGGCGGAGTGGAACTGCCGGAACGTGGGCCGGTGGCGAAGGCGGATACGTCTTGCCTGGTCATGACGCAGACAGAGGGCAAGATGCTTCGGATGACGGTGGCACAGCCTGACCTGGCCTTGTATCGCGGTCCGAGTGATGAGGCTTTCGATGAGAACGGCAAGCGGATCGAGCGGAGTATTTATTCGCGTCCGTGGAAGTTCGACAGGAGTCTGGAGATTCCGGTACGGATTACCTTGAAAGGAAAGTGGGCGTTGAAGGAAACGCCGTTCTGCAAGGTGGTTGAGGCTGGAAAGAAGGAGACTGTGCTGGAGTTTGTGTGCAAGGATGCCGCCAGCTTTGAAGTGGAGCTGACCAAGATGTAACTATTGTTGGGTATATATTGTGTGAGAAAAACGGGTACCGGAAGGGGATTTCCTCGGACGGTTACCCGTTTTTTGATGGATATCGGTGGAGAATGGAAAAGATATGCTGAGATTCTTCTGCCTGCGGGGCGGGGTTGTACAACCCGGATGGGGAGGTTGTGCGACCTCAGTATGCGGGTCGGAAGACTTCCGTACGGGGGCTGGAGGGTATATAAACGGGGGAAAAGGAGGGTTTCTTTGTGGAAAAGGATTTTTTCTGATGTATTTCTGCTTTATTTTATCCGGAAAGACCCATATAGCGTATCTTGAAGCGTATTTCCGGCGGATATATACGAAAAAAGGAGAGTAAAAACTCTCCTTATCGTTGGGCTACCTGGATTCGAACCAAGAAAAACAGGACCAGAATCTGTTGTGTTACCATTACACCATAGCCCAGAATGTCATTTCAAATTTTGTTGGGCTACCTGGATTCGAACCAAGAAAAACAGGACCAGAATCTGTTGTGTTACCATTACACCATAGCCCAGAATGTCATTTCAAATTTTGTTGGGCTACCTGGATTCGAACCAAGAAAAACAGGACCAGAATCTGTTGTGTTACCATTACACCATAGCCCAAAATGTCATTGTCGACGCTTCGTTTTTGTTTCGACGGTGCAAAGGTACAGCTTTTTTCAAAACCTACAATCTTTTCCCGATATTTTTTTAAAAAAAATGATTAAAAAAATAATTATGGTTACTTTTTTTCGTGATGTACAGAAAAGCAAGTATATTTGCGAGATAGTAAAAGTAGAAAATTTAGCGTAACTAAAAAAACTATAAATGAGCAACAAGACAGAAATTTTAGTACAAAAAATCACAGAAGGAATTCAGGAAAAGAAGGGAAAGAAAATCACAGTTGTAGATTTAACTGAGATTCATGATACGATATGCAAGTATTTTGTAATTTGCCAGGGTAATTCTCCCAGCCAGGTGCTGGCCATTGTCGACTCGGTCAAGGAATATGTCCGCAAGGAGACAGGTGAAAAGGCTTTGGGAGCCGACGGTATGCGTAATGCACAGTGGGTGGTACTGGATTATGCAGACGTGCTGGTTCATATTTTCCTTCCGGAAGCTCGCGAGCATTATCAGCTGGAACATTTGTGGGCTGACGCGAAGTTGACTGAAATCCCTGATTTGGATTGAGAGTGTGGAGGCGGAAGACGCTTTTGGAAAGCGGGGTCCGCGAGTATTGTAATTAATAGCAATGAATAGTGATGAGCAATAATATGAATGATAATAAGCCCAAGATTAATATTCCCCGCCCGAACTTGAGCTGGCTGTACGTGCTGATTGCCGTATTTTTCCTTTTTCTTTATATCTCCAGCGATGAGGGAGGCGTGGTAAAGCAGGTTTCCTATACGGAATTTAAAGAAATTGTGAACAAGGGATATGCCGACAAGATTGTGGCATATGACGATAATACGGCTGAGGTGTTTATTAAGCCGGACCATGTGGTGGATGTATTCAAGAATGATGCGAAGCGGGCTGGAAAGAGCCCGGCGGTGAATGTGCAGGTGGGCTCGATGGAGGCGCTTGACAAGTTCCTGGAGAAGGAACAGGAGGCAGGACACTTTACCGGTGAGGTGAGTTATGAGAAGCATACAGATTATTTCAGTATCATTTTCTGGAATGTCGCTCCTTTCCTGCTGTTGTTCGGGGTCTTTATGCTGATCATGCGGCGCGTAGGCGGGGGCGGTGCTCCCGGTGGTGCGGGCAATGTGTTCAGTGTGGGCAAGAGCAAGGCGCAGTTGTTTGAAAAGGGTTCCAACCGCATTACGTTCAAGGATGTGGCCGGACAGGCTGCGGCCAAGCAGGAGGTGCAGGAAATCGTGGAGTTCCTGAAGCAGCCTCAGAAGTATACCGAACTGGGAGGTAAGATTCCTAAGGGCGCCTTGCTGGTAGGTCCTCCGGGAACGGGTAAGACGTTGCTGGCAAAGGCGGTAGCCGGAGAGGCGGAGGTTCCGTTCTTCTCGATTTCGGGATCGGACTTTGTGGAAATGTTTGTCGGAGTGGGTGCTTCGCGTGTGCGCGACCTGTTCCGTCAGGCAAAGGAAAAGTCGCCGTGTATCATTTTTATCGATGAGATTGATGCGGTAGGACGGGCTCGTGGCAAGAACCCGAGTATGGGTGGAAATGACGAGCGCGAGAATACCTTGAACCAGTTGCTGACGGAAATGGACGGATTCGGTTCCAACAGTGGGGTGATTATCCTGGCGGCAACCAACCGTGTGGATATTCTGGACAAGGCGTTGCTGAGAGCGGGTCGTTTCGACCGTCAGATATATGTGGACCTTCCGGACCTGAACGAGCGTAAGGAGGTGTTCGGGGTGCATTTGCGTCCGTTGAAACTGGATGATACGGTGGATGTGGACTTGCTGGCACGTCAGACTCCGGGATTCAGTGGGGCGGATATTGCCAATGTATGTAACGAGGCGGCTCTGATTGCTGCGCGCCATTCGAAGAATGCGGTGGGCAAGCAGGACTTCCTGGATGCAATCGACCGTATTGTGGGTGGTCTGGAGAAGAAGACGAAGGTGATGACGGCTGCCGAGAAGCGTACGATTGCGCTGCACGAGGCGGGTCATGCCACTATTTCGTGGTTCCTGGAACATGCCAATCCGTTGATTAAGGTGACAATCGTGCCTCGCGGACGGGCGTTGGGTGCTGCATGGTATTTGCCGGAAGAGCGTCAGATTACGACGAAGGAGCAGATGCTCGATGAGATGTGTGCGACACTGGGTGGACGTGCGGCCGAAGAGGTGATGCTGGGGCATATCTCTACGGGAGCGATGAACGACTTGGAGCGGGTAACCAAGCAGGCTTACGGAATGGTGGCCTATGCGGGTATGAGCGACAAGTTGCCGAACCTGTGTTATTACAATAATGAGGAATACAGTTTCAGTAAGCCTTACAGTGAACATACGGCCGAACTGATTGACCAGGAGGTGAAACAGATGGTGAATGAGCAGTATGAGAGAGCCAAGAACCTGTTGCTCAAGCATAAGGAAGGTCATAATCAATTGGCACAGCTGCTGATTGAGCGTGAGGTGATTTTCGCGGAAGACGTGGCACGTATCTTCGGTGAACGTCCGTGGACATCGCGTACGGAGGAGATTATGGCTATCGAGGAACAGGAGAAGAAGGCGCAGCAGGAGGATACTGAAGCTCGTCAGGAGGAACCGAAAGGGTTGCCTGAAACGGGAGAGAAGTCTTCGGAGACTGAACAGGAAAATAAGGCTGAAGCATAACCGGATACCCCGGATTTCGGATACTTTTCCGGATGGGAAAAGTGGAGGAATCCGGGGTGTCTTATATAATTTATAGGAAGTATGAAGAGTAATTTTATCCAACGTGCGATTACAGGAGTGATCTTTGTGGGTGTGCTGGTAGGGGCTATCATGGGCGGACCGGTGACGTTTACCCTTTTGTTTGCCTTGATTACGGCATTGACCATTTATGAGTTTGGAACGATTGTCAACCGGCATGTGCCGGATGTGCAGATCAACCGGCTGATCTCTGTATTGGCGGGAGTCTTTCTGTTCCTTTGCTTCGGCTATGTGGGACTGATTCCGGGAAAGGAGGAGGTGTTTGTTCCGTATCTGTTCCTGATGTTGTATCTGATGATCAGTGAATTGTACCGGAAGCAGAAGAATCCGATTCACAACTGGGCTTATACGATGATGAGCCAGATGTATATCGCGTTGTCTTTTTCGATGTTGAATGTGCTGGCTTATCATAATGCGGGGGCTGAGAGTGTGTCGCAGTATAATCCGATTTTGCCGTTGTCGATTTTTATCTTCAACTGGGTGAATGATTCGGGAGCTTATTGTGTGGGATCGCTCTTGGGTAAGCACCGGTTGTTTGAGCGTATTTCTCCTAAAAAATCCTGGGAGGGTTCTATCGGCGGAGCGTGCTTCTCGGTGGTAGCTGCGGTGGTGCTGGCTCATTTCTTCTCTTTCCTGAGTCTGGGTGAATGGATCGGACTGGCACTGGTGGTAGTGGTATTCGGTACGTTGGGCGACCTGACCGAGTCGTTGCTGAAGCGTACGGTACAGATTAAGGATTCGGGAAATATCCTGCCGGGACACGGGGGGATGCTCGACCGTTTCGACAGTACATTGATGGCGGTACCGGCTGCGGTATTGTATTTGTATGTGGTGTCTATGCTGAATTGAGTGTAAGGGTTGATTTCTGCCTTCGGACTGGGGGCAGGAGGAGTATGATAGGAGTCTCAGGCCGGTCAGTCGGAAATCCCGACCGACCGGCCTGAGCTATGTTTACAGGGGCAGATACGGAAGGTATGCTGCTCCTTTTTATTCGTAATCGGTTGTTTGTCAGTATGGTATGTCGTTTCTAATAGTTTTCTAATACGCTTCTAATAGTTTTCTAACAGCCTCCCGGGAAAATGCTTCTTACTTTTGCGGCGTGAAAATCAACTAGGGTAGTAATTTGTAAATGTGAAGGACTATGTGGAAGAAGAAAACACGAAAGACTCAGTTTGCTTTTAATGCTGAAAAGGTATTTCTGGCTGCGGCACAACCGCTGGATACTGTTTGGGGATATTTTCAGACAACCCGTTCGGGGCTGACTGGTGAGGAGATAGAGAACAGGCAGGAAGTGTATGGGAAGAATGAGGTGGAGCATGAGAAAAAGAAAAACCCGGTTTCGGCTTTCATAAAGGCTTTTATCAATCCGTTTATCGGGGTACTGACTGGACTGGTTGTCATCTCGTTTGTGCTGGATGTGTTGCTGGCGGAACCCGGAGAGCAGGATTGGACGGCAATCGTGATTATCTCGACAATGGTGATTGTGAGTACGATTCTTCGTTTCTGCCAGGAATGGAAGGCGAATGTGTCGAGCGAGGCGCTGCTGAAAATGGTGACAAATACTTGTTACGTGAGACGGGCTGGTGAGCAGGATGAGGAAATCAGCATTGCGGAACTGGTTCCGGGGGATGTGGTGATGATTGCTGCGGGAGACATGATTCCGGCGGATATCCGTATCATTGAGGCAAAGGACTTGTTTGTCAGTCAGTCTTCGTTGACGGGAGAGTCGGACCCGATTGAGAAATGTGCGGAGAATAAGGAGAATAAATATAGCAAGGGCAGTGTGGTGGAACTGGACAACATTTGTTTCATGGGATCGAATGTGGTGAGCGGTTCGGCTACCGGAATTGTCTTTGGTACGGGAAACAATACGTATCTGGGTACGATTGCGAAGAGCATTGCGGGACACCGGGCAGCTACGGCTTTCGACCGGGGTATCAGTAAGGTGAGCTTCCTGCTGATTCGTTTCATGCTGGTAATGATTCCTTTTGTGTTCCTGGTAAACGGACTGACGAAGGGCGACTGGCTGGAGGCGTTTATCTTTGCGGTTTCGGTGGCTGTGGGACTGACTCCGGAGATGCTGCCGATGATTGTGACTGCCAATCTGTCGAAGGGGGCAGTGGCGATGTCGAAGAAAAAGACGATTGTGAAGGATCTGAATGCAATCCAGAATTTCGGGGCGATGAATATTCTTTGTACCGATAAGACGGGTACGCTGACTTGCGACCAGATTGTGCTGGAGAAGTATATCAATGCGGATGGCAGCAGGGATGTGGAGAAGCGTATTCTGCGTCATGCTTATTTCAACAGTTTTTTCCAGACGGGACTGAAGAATCTGATGGATAAGGCGATTTTGTCGCACGTGAAGGAACTGGATATGGAACATCTGAAGGACAATTACCGGAAGGTGGATGAGATTCCGTTCGATTTTACGCGTCGCCGGATGTCGGTGGTGGTGGAAGACAGGCAGGGAAAGCGTCAGATTATCACCAAGGGAGCGGTAGAAGAGATGCTGGAGATTTGTTCGCATGCGGAATTCGGAGGTGAGGTGCGTCCGTTCTCGGAGGAACTGAAGAAGAATGCCAAGAGCATCAGTGAGCAGATGAACAAGCAGGGTATGCGGGTACTGGCCGTGGCACAGAAGAGTTACCTGGATAAGGAATGTGATTTTAGTGTGAAGGATGAGAATGACATGGTGCTGATCGGGTATCTGGCTTTCCTCGATCCTCCCAAACCGTCGGCTGCCAGTGCCATCCGGCAGTTGCATGAGCACGGCGTAGAGGTGAAGATTCTGTCGGGCGACAACGATGCGGTGGTAAGAACCATTGCACGTCAGGTGGGTATTGATACGACGAATGCGCTGACCGGTGTGGACTTTGCTGCCTTGAGTGAGGAGCAGCAGCTGGTGGCAGTGCGCGAGACAACGGTATTCTCCAAACTGACTCCCATCCAGAAGACGCAGATCATTGCTTTGCTGCAGGAACAGCAGAATACGGTGGGATTCCTGGGAGATGGTATCAATGATGCGGCAGCGCTGAGGCAGTCGGATATCGGTATCTCGGTGGATTCGGCTGTGGATATCGCGAAGGAGAGTGCGGACATTATTCTGCTCGAAAAGGACCTGATGGTGCTGGAAGACGGGGTACTGGAAGGCAGAAAGACATTCGGAAATATTACGAAGTATATCAAGATGACGGCAAGCTCGAACTTTGGAAATATGTTCAGCGTAATGGCGGCCAGTGCGTTCTTGCCTTTCTTGCCAATGCTGCCGATTCATCTGCTGATACAGAATCTGTTGTATGATGTGTCACAGACTACCATCCCGTTCGACCGGATGGATGCGGATTACCTGAAAAAGCCTCGCAAGTGGGATGCTTCCGACTTGAGCCGGTTCATGATTTTCATCGGCCCTATCAGTTCGGTATTTGACATTGTGACTTATCTGGTAATGTGGTATGTGTTCGCCTGCCAGTCGGTGGATCATCAGACTCTGTTCCAGTCGGGATGGTTTATCGAGGGACTGCTGTCACAGACGCTGATTGTGCATATGATCCGTACGCGGAAGATTCCGTTCTTTCAGAGCCGGGCTTCCTGGCAGGTGACGGGACTGACCTTGCTGATCATGGCTGTAGGTATTGTGATTCCGTTTACGCCTTTCGGCAGTTCAATTGGTCTGTCGGCATTGCCGCTGAGTTATTTCCCGTGGCTGGCAGGTATTCTGCTGTCGTATTGTGTACTGACACAGGTGATTAAGAACTGGTATATCAAACGTTTCGTAAAATGGTTGTAAGAGATGAGGGTAGGATTGAGGACATGTTGCCTGATGGGAGTGGCTGTGACGGGCAGCCACTGCCTGATGGCTCAGCATGTGGGATTGACGTATACTGCTGAAATGCAGACGGATTTCAGAGAAAATGGTTACAATTGGGTAAATCTGCTGCGCGCCGAGGGTGCGTGGAACTTGGGAAAGGGAGTTGGTTTTCATGTGGCTTCCATCAGTATTGCCAAGACGCGGGAGGAGCGGCTGGCGAATGACTTGCAGACTTTTTCGAATATTGAGGAGGACAACTTGCCGTTGTCGCTGGCTGTGCTGGGAGTAGAGTGGAAGGTGGGCAGGTCGGTCTTCTTCGGGGGAATCAGGAATGTGAATGAGGATTATTTCACGTCGCCGGTGACTTCGTTGTTTACGAACAGTTCGTGTGGCATCTTTCCTATGTTGTCGGTGAATTTCCCGTTGGCCAATTATCCGATGTCGTCGGTGTGTGTGGATTATAAACTGGAACTGGATAAGTGGATGTGGGAGGCTTCTGTCTACAACGGTGTGGGATATAAGGCCTGGAGCGGCAGAGAGAATATGTTCCGGTTTTGTCCGGGAGGAGATGGAATAATGGGTGTAACATCTGTAAATTATCAGAGTAACAGTGGCAATGGTTATTATATGGGGGCTGCTTTACGTTACGGGCTGCCTGTGGTTGATGAGATGGGAAATCCGGAACTGGAAGGGAAGACGGTGGAGAAGGAAGTGAAAGCGGTGGTCTGGGGATATACCGAGCAGAAGTTGGGCAACAGTGTGTCTCTTTTGTGTCAGGGCTCTGTGGCTCCGTCGCGCGACTGGGGATGCCGGAGTTATGCCGGAGGCGGACTGGTATTTCACGGAAACAACGACCGGTGGACCGGAGGTGTGTTTGTGGATTATGCGGATTTTACGGACGCGTATGAATGGGCCGGGGAACTGACTTGCCGGATTCCTTGTCTGAAGAAAGGGTATGTTCAGCCGACTTTACACGTTATTGTGAACAGTCGGGAGAGGAATCTTATCGGATTGTTGAGACTGGGGTATGAAATCTAGCAAAGGGGAGAAGGGATCTGTAAGGTGAAAAACGGTATTTCTTGGATGAGGCTGATGATTGGGGAGCAAATGAAAAGGTCATGGAAACAAAGAAAAATCAATCTCTTTTTTTAGTTTTTGGAAAGAAGGCTTGCATATCTCGATTATTTTAATCAATATTGTGAGCAGTTTTTGCAGAAAATAAAAGGAATGTATAAAAAAGAGATATTGGGATAGAACCGTTTGCAAGTCATCCGGTTAGGGTGTATGGAAACAGGCTTCCGAATGTTTTTAAATGTTTGTATCTATGAGAAAGTATGTGAAAATAGCAGTGCTGGTACTGGTGGCACTGATATTTGTGGGCACTTTTGTTTTTTTGTATCAAAAATCTCAGCCTCAGGATACCGTGTATCACATATTGCCTGTGGAGCGGACCGATGTGGTGCAGACGACGGTAGCTACCGGAAAGATTGAGCCGAGGGATGAGGTGCAGATCAAGCCTCAGATTTCGGGAATCATTGCGGAGGTATATAAGGAAGCCGGTCAGCAGGTGAGCAAGGGAGAAGTGATTGCAAAGGTGAAGGTGATTCCGGAACTGGGACAGTTGAATGCAGCGGAAAGCCGGGTTCGTCTGGCGGAAATGAACGGACGGCAGGCGGAAATCGACCTGGAGCGAATGGAGAAGCTGTATCAGGATAAGCTGGTGAGCAATGAGGAGTATGAAAAGACGTTGCTTGCAGCCCGTCAGGCGCGTGAGGAGATTCAGGCTGCAAAGGACAACCTGGAGATTGTCAAGGATGGAATTACCAAGAACAGCGCTTCTTTCAGTAGTACGCTGATCCGTTCTACCATTACCGGACTGATACTGGATGTGCCGGTAAAGGTGGGAAATTCGGTAATCATGAGTAATACGTTCAACGACGGAACCACCATTGCGACGGTGGCGGATATGGGCGACCTGATTTTCCGGGGAAATGTCGATGAGACGGAAGTGGGAAGAATCAGGGAGGGCATTCCGGTGAAAATCAAGCTGGGAGCCTTACAGAATATGACGTTCGATGCGGTACTGGAGTATATTTCTCCGAAAAGCGTGGAGAACAACGGAGCCAATCAGTTTGAAATCAAGGCGGCTATTACGGTTCCCGACAGTGTGACCATACGTTCGGGATACAGTGCCAATGCGGAAATGGAACTGCAGCGGGCAGAACAGGTACTGGCTATTCCTGAGAGCGCGGTGGAATTCAGAGGGGATACGGTATATACTTATGTACTGACAGACAGTGTCCCGGTGCAGAAGTTTGAACGCCGCAGGATACAGACCGGAGTGAGTGATGGAATTCACATTGAGGTAAAGGAAGGCCTTTCGGTTGCTGACCGGGTGCGTGGATTGAAGATGGAAGGATTATAATGAAAAAGGTATGAGAAAACTGCAAGTTCTTGGAGTGTTGTCCTTGCTTTGTGCCTCTCCGTTTCAGGCACAGGAAGTATGGGATCTGAAGCGTTGCATCGATTATGCGATTGAACACAATCTGACGGTAAAGCAGCAGGAGGTAGCGAGAGATAAGAGTGAGGTGGATTTGAGTACCTCCAAAAACAGCCGGCTGCCGGATTTGAATGGTAGTGTTTCCCATTCTTTCAACTTCGGAAGAAGTATTCAGGCCGATAATACGTATAGTAGTATCAATACACAGAATACAGGGTTTAACCTGTCGACCAGTGTCCCGCTTTTTACGGGAATGCAGCTTACGCACAACATCGCACTTTCTAAGTTGAACCTGAGTGCGGCCATTGAGGATCTGAATAAGGCGAAAGAAGATATCAGCATTCAGGTTGCCTCCTCGTATCTTCAGGTACTGTTCAACCAGGAACTGATGGAGGTGGCTCATCGTCAGGTCGATTTGAGTCAGGAGGTAAAGGCGCAGAAAGAGGCGTTCTATAAAGCCGGAAAGGCTTCGCGTGCCGAATGGTATGAAGCACGCTCCCGGGTGGCTCAGGATGAGCTTTCGGCGGTTCAGGCAGACAACAACTATAAGTTGGCTTTGCTCGACCTTTCGCAGTTGCTGGAACTTCCTTCGCCGGATGGTTTTGCGATATTGTCACCGAAGGTGGATACGGTACAGAGTCAGAGCATGGCAATGTCTCCTGCCGATATCTATACCGATGCGTTACTGATCAAACCGTCGATTAAGGCTGCACAGTACCGGGTACAGGGAGCTCAGAAGAGTATCCGTATCGCCCAGAGTGCTTATTATCCGAAACTGAGTCTGGGGGCCGGACTGAGTACCAATTTTTATAATGTGTCGGGACGGGAAAACGGCAACTTCGGGTCACAGCTTCGTGATAACTTCAGTCAGTACATCGGATTTTCGCTGAATATTCCGATATTCAACCGCCTGTCTACACGGAACCAGGTGAGAAGTGCGCGACTTCAGCATACTACGCTGAGCTGGCAACTGGAGGAAAGTAAGAAGACATTGTATAAGGAAATACAGCAGGCTTATTATAATGCCCAGAATGCCAGTGCCAAGTACCGGAGCAGCCGGGTGGCCGATGAGGCTGCGGAAGAGTCTTTCGCACTGATCAAGGAAAAGTATCTGAACGGAAAGGCTACGGCCACTGAATATAACGAATCGAGAACGGCATGGATGAAGGCGGTTTCCGACCGTATTCAGGCTAAATATGATTATTTGTTCCGGGTGAAGATACTCGATTTTTACCGGGGCATTCCGCTGGAATTAGAGTAACTGATCGGAGGAAACCGATAACCCGTAGTGGCAACTTCTGTATATGAAGCATCTGGCAAGTTCTTCATATACAGAAGTTTTTTTATGCGGATTTTACAGATTACCTCTGATATCTTATGTTTTTAATCAAAAAAAAGCAAATTTATAACAGAAAAGTTTGTATCTTTGCCCCAAATTTATAATTAAAAGGTATGAGTTATAATTTACTTAAAGGAAAAAGAGGTATTATCTTTGGTGCTTTGAATGAACAGTCTATCGCTTGGAAAGTAGCAGAAAAGGCTGTAGAAGAAGGAGCTGTCATTACTTTGTCTAATACTCCGGTTGCAGTCCGTATGGGTGAAGTTTCAGCTTTGGCAGAAAAATTGAACTGTGAAGTGATTCCGGCTGATGCTACTTGTGTAGCTGATCTTGAAAATGTATTCAAGCGCTCAATGGAAGTACTTGGGGGTAAAATCGACTTTGTACTGCACTCTATCGGTATGTCACCGAACGTACGTAAGAAACGTACTTATGATGACTTGGATTATGATATGCTGAGCAAAACATTGGATATTTCTGCAGTATCATTCCACAAGATGATTCAGGCAGCAAAAAAACTGGATGCCATCAATGAATACGGTTCTATCGTAGCATTGAGCTATGTGGCAGCACAGCGTACATTCTACGGATATAATGATATGGCAGACGCCAAAGCATTGCTGGAATCAATCGCACGCAGCTTCGGATACATCTATGGCCGTGAGCATCATGTGCGTATCAATACCATTTCTCAGTCGCCGACCATGACAACTGCCGGATCGGGAGTGAAGGGTATGGATAAACTGTTCGATTTCGCAAACCGTATGTCTCCTCTGGGCAATGCTTCGGCTGATGAGTGTGCAGACTACTGTATCGTGATGTTCTCTGACCTCACTCGTAAGGTGACTATGCAGAATCTCTTCCACGACGGCGGATTCTCTAGCGTGGGTATGAGTTTGCGTGCCATGGCTACTTACGAAAAGGGTCTGGACGAATACAAGGACGAAAACGGTAACATTATCTACGGATAATATTCATGGATGAATGAAAAACATTATCGTACTGATATTGATGAGTATTTTTGCCTTGACTGCTTGTCTTTCTGACAGGCAGCAGGGCATTAATTCTTTACAGACAGACGTGAAGGTTTTTCGTTACGACCGTCTGCAGTATGAAGCGGTGGCGCTGAACAGCTTTTCCGCAATGCAGAAAATGAGTCTTGACTGTCCGCAGGCTACCAAGATTCTGATTGAAGAGGTACTTGGACTGGGCCGCGTCAACGAACCGGCCATCAACGAGCGGTTGTGTGCCTACTATTCCGATTCGGTATTGCTGAAACTGATGGAAGATGCCGAAAGCAAGTTTAAGGACATGACATGGATAGAGGAAGGGCTGACTGACGGTTTCAGAAACCTGGTACGGGAAGTTCCCGAAATCCCGGTTCCCCGCATCTATGCCCAGATATCTGCCCTGAACCAGTCCGTGGTAGTAGGAGACAGCCTGGTCGGATTCAGTCTGGACAAATACATGGGAGAGGATTATCCGCTCTACCAAAAATATTATTATGCCTACCAGCGCAGGTCGATGAATCCGGAGCGTATACTGCCGGATTGCTTTACTTTCTACCTGATGAGCTATTATCCGTTTCATTGGATGCCCAACCATCGTTCGCTGTTCGATATCATCATGCACCAGGGAAAGATTAACTGGGTAGTGAAACACATCCTGAAACTGAAATCGGACGCTGCTGTATTGGGATATACAGAGGATGAAAGCCGCTGGTGCAAGAAAAACAGGAAAAAAATCTGGGAATGGATGAAGTCGCAAGGACATCTCTCCAGTACCGACCCGATGGTTATCCGGGCCTATACTCATCCCGATCCGAGCGCTGTATTCAACGGTGAGAAAATTCCCCCTGTCATAGGTGTATGGATGGGAATGCAGCTGGTACAGAAGTATATGGATGAGCATCCGGACCTGAGTATCAAGGAACTGCTCGAGACCCAGTATTTTGATGATTTGTCTTTAAATTGATTATTAGTCTTTTCCCTGTCTGAGGGAGAAATATGGAATTATGGAAACCGCATTGTATTTACTTCCCGTTACATTGGGAGATACCCCCCTGGAACAAGTGTTGCCTGCCTACAACAAGGAGATTATTTGTCGGATTAAGCATTTTATTGTAGAAGACGTGCGTTCGGCACGACGTTTTCTGAAGAAAGTCGACCGTGACATGGATATTGACGGACTGACCTTCTATCCTTTGAACAAGCATACTTCTCCCGATGAAATCTCAGGCTATCTTCTTCCTCTGATGGAAGGTCATTCAATGGGGGTGATTTCCGAAGCCGGATGTCCCGCAGTAGCCGATCCGGGAGCGGACGTGGTTGCCATCGCTCAACGGAAAAACCTGAGAGTCATTCCACTGGTAGGGCCTTCTTCCATTATTCTTTCCGTCATGGCTTCCGGCTTCAACGGACAGAGCTTTGCCTTTCACGGCTATCTGCCCATCGATCCTTCGGAACGTGCACGCCGCCTGAAGGAACTCGAGAACCGTATTTATTCGGAGCATCAGACACAGCTCTTTATTGAAACGCCTTACCGTAACCACAAGATGCTGGAGGACATTATCCGCAACTGCCGTCCTCAGACGAAACTGTGTATCGCAGCCAATATTACCTGCGAAGGAGAATATATCAAGACCCGTACCGTGAAGGAATGGAAGAACCATTTACCCGACCTGACGAAAATTCCTTGTATTTTCCTGATTTACAAATAATGGATTTGCCGGACAGGGAGAGGCAAGAATCAGTAGCCGAACTTCTTCCACATGCCGGCTACCACCTCCAGGTGCTTGATTTCGGAAAGCAACATCGGAGCAAATTTCTGGGGAGATGCACTCACCTCCTCAAATTCGAACCACTGTCCCTCCAGCAGTTCTTCTGCCATTTGAGGTGCAATGGGCAGGATGTACAGGAGGACATCTTCCAGATGGGCGCACTCCAGATGAGAAGTATGCTTCAATATCAGTCGGGGAACCTCATGTGCGGCATGAATCACCGGTTGCTGACGCGTCAGCTTCTGCATGTATTGTCCGATAAATTCCGTCGGTCCTCTGTAGACATTTTCGATGGACAGGTCCCACAATGCTTCACCTGACTCTTCTTTCTGTTTCTGAGGAGTCAGATAAATCTTTCCTCCCGAAATCAGGGCAATCCGTATCAAGTGATTGCCGATACTCTCCTGCAGTGCCAGTCGGATTCCTACTATATTAATCAGCAGACAGATAATGTAAATGGAAATGGGAATGCCATACATCATGATGAAAGTTCCCGTAGACGACAAATCCTGGAAATGCTTGTAGCTGACCGCCCATATTATCAGGTGTATACCCGATAAAACGACGATAATCTTCGCCTCCAGCGTAAAGGAATGGCATTCATTCAGCTTCAGTCTCCGGTGCAGACTGAGGTATACCTCGGGGACGGTAATGTGAATGAAGGCACACACAAACAGCATCAGTTCCAGGATGGGGGTAATGCTTCCGTAGGGAATCAGCAGATAGTCGCTTGCCAGACGGACGAAGAAACACATACCAATTCCGATGGTACCCATCAACAGGAAAAAATTAAGTTGCCGGAGCCGGATAATCCCATATACCAGCAACACCAGACTCACCAGTGCCCCGATGCCCAACATCTGGGAATCAGGAAGAAAATGCAGTCCGATCAGTGTACCGATAATGGGAAGCAATCCCATGGAAACAATCTTGTCTTTGTACTTAAAAAGAAACTTCATACGCGTTATAAGAGAACTTCATACATTTGAAACAACGTGGAATGTGATTTTGTTCACCCTTTGCGGATATGTTTTTCCGCATGGTAAGACGAGCGCACCAGCGGTCCGCTTTCGACAATGGAAAACCCTTTCTGCTTTCCCGTCTGCTGATACCGGGCAAACTGTTCCGGAGTGACGTATTCGGCTACGGGGAAGTGTTTCCGGCTCGGTTGCAGATACTGTCCGATGGTCAGGACCTCACAGCCGCAGCTTCTCAGGTCGTCCATGGTTTCCTCCACTTCCTCCGGAGTTTCGCCCAGACCCACCATGATGCCCGACTTCGCAGTGATTCCTCCCTCGTGAATCATCCGTATCACCTCCAGGCTCCGGTCGTAAGTAGCTACGCTCCGTACCAGCGGAGTCATTCGCCGCACCGTCTCCAGGTTGTGCGAAATGATATCAGGGGCCGTCGCAATGATTTTCTCCACCAGTTCCTTTCTTCCCTGAAAGTCAGGAATCAACACCTCCAGTGTGGTATTCGGATTCTCCTTCTTGATGCAGCGGATAGTCTCTGCCCAATGTTCCGCACCCAGGTCCTCCAGGTCATCCCGGTCCACCGAAGTCACCACCGCATGATCCAGTTTCATCAGCCGGATAGACTCAGCCACCCGTGCCGGCTCTTCCGGGTCCAGCGGCAGCGGTTTACCGCTCAGTGTATTACAGAACTTGCACGACCGCGTACAGATTGCTCCGGCAATCATGAACGTAGCCGTTCCCTTTCCCCAGCATTCTCCCAGATTCGGACAACGTCCGCTGCTGCATATCGTATGCAACTTGTGCGTGTCTACAATCCGTTTCGTATCGGTATACCGCTCATTGGTACCGATCTTGATTTTCAGCCATTCCGGTTTTTTTACGTGTTCCATGTCATTTACCTCAAGGTCAATATAAAAAGACAACAGCCGTCAGCAGGGCAGAGCCTGCTGTGGCGGCTGTTGTAATGAGTTTTATAAGTTTTCTATAAAGAAGTTGGCTACCCGGTTCATCAGGTGATTGCGGGTATTTCCCCCGAAGATACTGTGATTGCGGTTGGTATAAATCTGCATGTCAAACTGAATGCCTGCCTGTACCAGCGCCTCACTGTATTCCGTACAGTTCTGATAATGTACGTTGTCATCGGCCGTACCGTGAATCAGCAGCAGTTTTCCCTGCAATTTCGGAGCCCTCAGAATAGCCGATCCCGCATTGTATCCGTCACCGTTTTCCTTAGGAGTACGCATGAACCGTTCGGTATACACCGTATCGTAGAAACGCCAGTCGCTCGGAGCCGCAATGGCCACACCCGCCTTGAAAGCCGGAGTTCCCTCACTCATGGACATCAGCGTATTGTATCCGCCGAAGCTCCATCCCCAGATACCGATGCGTTTTCCATCGACATAAGGCAGTGTACCCAGATACTTCGCAGCCTCTACCTGGTCGTGCGATTCCTTGACTCCCAGGAACTGATACGTACATTTCTCGAAAGCCGCTCCGCGTCCTCCGGTACCCCGTCCGTCTACGCATACCATGATGTAGCCCCTGTCGCACATGTAGGCTTCGAACATACCTCCGTCACCGAAACTTCCGATGCCCCACTTGTCGAGTACCTGCTGCGAACCCGGTCCGCTGTACTGATGCATGATTACCGGATACTTGCGCGACGGGTCGAAATTGGCCGGTTTCATCATCCATCCGTTCAGTTCCACTCCCTCGGTCGTACGGAAGGTGAAGAACTCTTTCACCGGCATGTTCAGCTGAGCCACTTTCGCCTTGAAAGCCGCATTGTCCAGCAGCGTAGTCAGCTCCTTGCCCCGGTTGTCATTGATGGTGATGAGGGTAGGTGTGTTCATGCTGGAATACGTATTGATGTAATAGGCCTGGTTGGCACTGAAAATAGCCTGGTTGGTACCGGTGCGCGATGACAGTTTCGTCTTCTTTCCCTTTGCGTCAATCTTGTAGATAGCGCTGCGCAGCGGACTCTCCTCGTTGCTCCGGTAGTAGAACGTATTGGTCTGCTGGTTCCATCCCAGGAATTCCTGTACCTCAAACTCCCCGCGGGTAATCTGGCGTACCAGATTTCCTCCTATCGTATACAGATACAGGTGATTGTATCCGTCTCGTTCGCTCATCATCACAATGTTTTCCGGATAGAAAGCAATGTCACTGTATGCCGGCTCCTTGATATACTGTTCCGATTCGTCACGGATTGCCAGCTTGCACAGACTGCTTCTGGGGTTTGCCATATAGATATCCAGGCGGTTCTGATGACGGTTCAGGGTCATGATGGCCAGTTTTTCCGGATCGGAAGTAAACTTGATGCGAGGGATGTAGCCGTCTACATCAAGCGGAAGATCCATCTTGCGGGTTACGCGGGTCTTGATGTCGAAAGTATGCACGCTCACCTTCGAATTCACTTCGCCTGCCTTCGGATACTTGTATTCATAAAATCCCGGATATGTCTGATATTCACTCCGTTCGGGGGCCATACCCTTGTACCACGGGAAGCGGAACATCGGCACTTCGCTCTCGTCGAAGCGGATGTAAGCCAGCATCTTGCTGTCGGCACTGAAGTCGAAGGCACAGTTGAAGCCGAACTCTTCTTCATACACCCAGTCAGGAATACCGTTCAATACCTTGTTGTACTCTCCGTCCTTGGTCACCTGCGATTCACTGTTGCCGAAGAGCAGCTTTACCAGGAAGATGTTGTTGTTGCGTACGAAGGCAATCTGGAAGCCGTCGGGCGAGAACTGCGGCACCTGCTGCGGACCGTTTTCCGACAGCGGAGTCAGCCGGTTGTTCTTGACATTGAAAATATAATATTCGGCCGTAAACGAGCGCCGGTAAATCGGTTTCGTCTTTGTCTGAATCAGAATCTGCTTTTCGTCGGGCGACATGATATAGTCGTCGAACGACTTCAGTGAATAATCACGCGCAGTGGTCACGTCGAACAGTGTGCCCACCTCCTTGCCGGTCTTGAAAGAATACTTTACGATACGCTTTCTGTCGGCACTGATCTGTGTGTAGTGCTCTCCGTCGAGCATCGGTTTGATGCCGTAGATATTTTCTGCCCTGTATGCCCCGTCGGCTATCTGCTTCAAGGTGACATTCTGTCCGGCATGCAGCCCCAGGACAAAGGTCAGTAAACAAAGGAATGCAAGAATCTTTTTCATTATTCGATATACTTTGGTAATATAAATTAATTGTTTTCCGATTATTACAAAGGTATATAAAAATGTATGATATGTAAAAGAAAGCTCGCAACTTGTTTACGGGTTTTTAAGAAACACTAGCACAACAGCCTTGGAAACGCAGATTTTTACTGAATATCTTCTGCATAAATATTTATCGGATTTTACTGTTTTTTAGCATATCCCGGTTTTCGTCTAACAGATAATAAGTGAAGATACGGGTGATTTTGAAAACTGAAAGCACGTAATTTTTTCCTGCATATCACGATGATTTATTCTCGAAATGGCAGTAATTTTGCCGCGTTTTTGAACCCCATGTAGTATTATAGCAGTAGAGTAGAATGAAAAAAATTTTATCCATCCGTTCATGGAATTTTATTAATGTGCCCTAGGCCTCGGAACCTGTTTTTTATTGGATTGCGTTCTTTATTTTATTTTCATTAAACAAGTTTCAAGGGGATAGTTTTTTTATGTATATTTTTATTTCAATCATGCTGTGTGGAGCAGTAATCGGTTATTTCGTCCGTGACAGAAAATCAGTGCAGAAGACAGGCACTGTCATTCAGGTAGTAGTGTGCGCATTGCTTTATATGTTGGGTTTGTCCATTGGTTCCAACCGTTTTCTGATCGACCATCTCAGCTATTTCTGCGGTCAGGCCGCTTTCATCGCTTTCATGAGTCTCACAGGCAGTCTGTTGGCTTCCTGGCTGGTGTTTCACACATTTTTCAGAAAGGAGAAGAACTCATGAAAGGAAGTCTGCTGATTTTGGTCTGCTTTATCCTGGGATGTCTGAGCGGATGTTATCACGAGGCCGGATTTGATGTTCATGCCATTTCGGTCATCATATTGTATGTGCTGATGCTGCTGATTGGTATCAGCCTGGGCAGCAACCGGGAGATCGGGCATTTTGCCTCGCGTTTTTCGTTTAAGATGCTGCTGGTGCCGGTGGCTACGGTGAGCGGTACTTTCCTGTTCTCGGCTCTGGCCGGACTGGTGCTGAGCCAGTGGAGCGTATTCGACTGCATGGCGGTGGGCAGCGGTTTTGCCTATTATTCGCTTTCTTCGGTACTGATTACCCAGCTCAAGGAGCCCAGCCTGGGCATGCAGCTGGCTACGGAACTGGGAACCATTGCCTTGCTGGCCAATATCTTCCGCGAGATGACGGCCTTGCTGGGGGCCCCGGTAATCTGCAAGCTGTTCGGACGTTTTGCTCCGATTTCGGCGGCAGGGGTGACTTCTACCGACTTGCTGTTGCCTTCCATTTCCAAGTATTCGGGTCAGGAGATGATTCCGATTGCCGTGATTCACGGACTGCTGATTAATGTCAGCGTACCGTTCTTCGTGTCTTTTTTCTGCCGGATGTAAGAAAGATCCGGAAAGACGGGCAGGGGATTGTCTGAATGTAAAAAGGAAGTGTTCCACTTCCGGTGCGGGGTTGTCCGACCTTCGTACGCGGGTTGTATCACCTTGCGGCGCAGGTCGGACAACTTGCATATGGGGGTTGGAAGAAATATTTCCGGCGAAACATGAACCTGTCGTTGTCATCGGACAAATCTTTAAGCGGGGGGCGTTCTTCGTGTTCCTGCAGGGGTACCGCATAAAAAATCCCCGGAGAAGCTCTCCGGGGATTTTCTGTTTATGTATCAATCAGTTTGTGTTATACGATACCCTGTGCCATCATGGCTTTAGCCACCTTCATGAAGCCGGCTACGTTGGCACCCTTCACATAGTTGATGTATCCGTCAGGCTCTGTACCATACTGTACACAAGCTTCGTGGATATTCTTCATGATGCTCTTCAGCTTTTCGTCCACTTCTTCCTGGCTCCAGCTCAGTTTGATAGAGTTCTGTGTCATTTCCAGTCCTGATACAGATACACCACCTGCGTTGGCAGCCTTTCCCGGAGCGTACAGGATCTTTGCTTCCTGGAATACGCGGATAGCTTCCGGAGTAGAAGGCATGTTGGCTCCTTCCGATACAGCGATGACTCCGTTGGCGATCAGTGCTTTGGCATCGTCACCATTGATTTCATTCTGTGTAGCCGAAGGCAAAGCGATGTCGGCTTTTTCGTTCCATGGACGAGCGCCTGCCACGTACTTGCAGCCATATTTTTCTGCATATTCACGGATACGTCCGCGGTACAGGTTCTTCAGTTCCATGATATAATCGAGTTTCTCGCGGTCGATACCGTCCGGATCATAGATATATCCGTCTGAGTCTGACATGGTAACTACCTTTGCACCCAGTTCAATCAGTTTTTCTACTGTATACTGAGCCACGTTACCCGAACCGGATACCAGACAAGTCTTTCCGGCGATGTCAATCTGGCGGGTTTTCAGCATTTCCAGCAAGAAATAAATGTTACCGTATCCGGTAGCTTCCGGACGAATCAGTGAACCACCGAATTCACGTCCTTTACCTGTCAATACACCTGTAAATTCATGAGCCAGTTTTTTGTACATACCGAACATGAAACCTACTTCGCGTCCGCCTACACCGATATCTCCGGCAGGTACGTCGGTTTCAGGACCGATGTGACGCCACAATTCCAGCATGAATGCCTGGCAGAAACGCATTACTTCTGCGTTAGATTTACCGCGTGGAGAGAAGTCTGAACCACCTTTACCACCACCCATCGGAAGTGTAGTCAGCGAGTTCTTGAAAGTCTGTTCGAAAGCAAGGAACTTCAGGATGCTCAGGTTTACAGAACTGTGGAAGCGGATACCTCCTTTATACGGGCCGATGGCGTTGTTGTGCTGTACACGATATCCCATGTTGGTCTGGATATTTCCTTTGTCGTCCATCCAGGTTACGCGGAACTGGAATACACGGTCAGGAATACACAAACGTTCAATCAGGTTGACTTTGTCAAATTCCGGATGCTTGTTGTACTCTTCTTCAATGGTACTCAACACTTCTTCTACTGCCTGATGGTATTCAGGTTCATTCGGAAATCTTCTTTTCAGATCTTCCAGTACTTTTGCTGCATTCATAATAAAAAGAATTATCGATCTAATTATTGATTTGGTTTATTTCTTTTGTATTGTATTGACGTGACAAAAGTATAGATATAATTTTATTTATGCAACATTTTATAGGAGAAATCATTATAAATATATCAAAAAAATATATTGTTGCGCGAAAAGCGGTTGAAGTGTTTATTTTTGTCTTTGTCGTATGCTCTTGATGACAGGGATAAATACCAGGGCACCAGACAACAAAATGGTGACAATGAGCGGTCCGTCGATGCGGGGCGAGGAGGTGAGTACCAGGAAGCAAAGGGCTGCCCAGCAGAGGGTAAGCACGATGCACTGGGATTGGGTCAGTGGTTTTTTCATAACAGGATTTTATCGGATAAAAAAATGACCAGACACCGTAGGAGCGGGTCGCTGCGGTGTCTGGTCGTCAGGATAGATTATTGATTGCACTTCATTTTCTTTGCTACGATGGCATCGATACATGCAATGGCGGTGATGTTGACGATGTCCCGGACTGAGCTTTCGATGTCGGTGAAGTGGATCGGTTTGTTCAGACCCATCTGGATCGGGCCGATGACTTCGGTTTCGCTCATGTTCTGTATCAGCTGGTAGGTGGCATTCGCCGAACTCAGGTTCGGGAAGATCAGGGTATTGACTTCCTTGCCGTTGAGGCGGGTAAACGGATATTTTTCGTCTCTCAGGGCGTTGTTCAGTGCGAATTTAACCTGCATTTCACCGTCGATGGCCAGATCGGGGTAGTGAGTATGCATGTAGTTGATGGCCTCGTGTACCTTGGCCGGACTGCCGATGTTGTCGGAACCGAAGTTTGAGTATGACAGCATGGCCATTACCGGTTCCTGGTTGAAGAAGCGGACCGCCTTGTTGGCCAGCTTGGCAATGTCAATCAGCGTATCGGTATCCGGATGGCGGTTGATCAGTGTATCGGCAATGAAGTAAGTACCCTTCTTGGAGTTGAGGATGTGCATGGTACCGAAATGCTTGTATCCTTCCTGTATGCCGATTACTTCCTTGGCAACCTTGATGGTATTGCTGTACTTGGTGTAAAGTCCGGTTACGAATGCATCCGCATCTCCGGTTTCCACCATCATCATACCGAAATAGTTGCGTTCGAACATCTTGTCGATGGCTTCCTGATAGTTGGCTCCTTCGCGGGCACGCTTTTCGCACAGGATGCGTGCGTATCTCTCGCGGCGTTCCGATTCGCGGTCGTGGCGCAGGTTGACGATTTCGATACCCTCCAGGTTCAGGTCGAGCTCTTTGGCCAGTTTGGTGATACGTTCTTCATTTCCCAGAATGATAGGCGTACAGATACCTTCTGCCTTGGCTTCCACGGCTGCTTTCAGCATGTTGGGGTGTGTACCTTCGGCAAATACCACGCGCTGCGGGCAGCGGCGGGCTGTATCGTACAACTGGCGGGTGAGTTTGTTTTCCTGTCCCATCAGTTCGCGCAGGTGGTTCTTGTAAGCCTCCCAGTCGGTAATCTGCTTGCGTGCCACTCCCGATTCCATGGCAGCCTTGGCTACGGCCATGGATACTTCGGTAATCAGACGCGGGTCGACCGGTTTCGGAATGAAGTATTCGGCACCGAAACTCAGGTTGTTTACGTGGTAAGCCTCATTCACCACATCCGGCACCGGCTGTTTGGCCAGTCCGGCGATGGCTCTTACGGCAGCCAGTTTCATCTCTTCGTTGATGGCAGTGGCCTGTGTATCGAGGGCACCGCGGAAGATATACGGGAATCCGATTACGTTGTTGATCTGGTTAGGATAGTCCGAGCGTCCGGTAGCCATCAGTACGTCGGGGCGTGAAGCCATTGCATCTTCGTACGAAATTTCGGGAGTCGGGTTGGCCAGTGCGAACACAATCGGATGGTCGGCCATGCTGCGTACCATGTCCTGTGTCAGCACGTTGCCTTTGGAAAGTCCCAGGAATACATCGGCACCCTGAATGGCTTCGGCCAGTGTGTGGATGTCGGTACGGCTGGTGGCAAAGTACTTCTTCTGTTCGTTCAGGTCGGTACGTTCTTTCGAAATCACTCCCTTGCTGTCGAGCATGACAATGTTTTCCAGACGGGCTCCCAGCGATACGTACAACTTGGTACATGATACGGCAGAAGCTCCGGCACCGTTGACTACGATCTTGACTTCCTCAATCTTCTTTCCGGCTACTTCCAGGGCGTTCAGCAGACCGGCACTGGAAATGATGGCCGTACCGTGCTGGTCGTCGTGCATCACCGGTATGTCGAGCTCTTCTTTCAGGCGCTGTTCAATCTTGAAGCACTCCGGTGCCTTGATGTCTTCGAGGTTGATACCTCCGAAGGTAGGAGCAATGGCTTTTACCGCTTCGATGAACTTGTCCGGGTCTTTCTCGTTGACTTCAATGTCGAATACGTCAATGCCTGCATAGATCTTGAAAAGCAATCCTTTTCCCTCCATGACAGGCTTTCCGCTCATCGCACCGATATCGCCCAGTCCCAAAACCGCTGTACCGTTGGAGATTACGGCTACCAGGTTTCCTTTGGCCGTATAGTCATAAGCTGTTTTAGGGTCTTTCTGTATTTCCAGACAGGGCTCTGCTACGCCCGGAGAGTATGCAAGTGAAAGGTCTCTTTGTGTTTGATAAGGCTTTGTGGGAACTACTTCTATTTTTCCCGGTTTACCTTGTGAGTGGTAAAGCAAAGCCGCTTCTTTGGTTATTTTAGCCATAGTGTTATAATTTTATTTTAGGTTATTCACTGTTTAGAAAGTATATCGCAAATGTATGAATAAAATGATAAAAAGAAGATTTTTTCACATAAAAAACTACGGATTAACGTATTTGAAGAATTCACTGTGCCAAAAAGTATATAAAATGGAAAATTTGAAATATATTATGGTATAACTTTCTTTTTTTATGGTTATTCTTAGTTAAATGCACAAAGGTTTCTTCGCTTTTTTACTATCTTTGTCGAGCTAAAAACTAAGAGTATATAAAAAGTTTTCTATAAAGGGGAATAAATATTTAATGATAAGAATATGAATATGTGCATGAAAAGGAACAAGTGTTTTTCTTTTGGCCGGATCTCATTAATGGCTTTGGGAGTATCGGTCTTGACAGCCTGCGGCGGTGGCCAAGGCGGTATGAAAATAGGCGATAATGAGTTTGCTGTACAGGAGGTTACGATGACTTCCAGCAACCAGACGACTCAGTATCCGGCTGTGATAAAGGGTTTTCAGGACATTGAGATTCGTCCTCAGGTATCTGGCTTTATCGTGAAATTGTGTGTGGATGAAGGAGCTACGGTACGCAAGGGACAGGCATTGTTCCAGATCGATCCGACTCAGTACAAGGCAGCCTATGACCAGGCGAAGGCCAGTGTGGCTTCGGCTAAGGCAAACCTGAAGACGGTGACTGAAACAGAGGCCAACAAGAAGATGTTGCACGAACAGAAAATCATCAGTGACTTTGAATATCAGACAGCAGTAAACAACCTGTTGACTGCCAAGGCAAACCTGGCTCAGGCGAAGGCGGCTTATGCAGCGGCTGAACAGAACCTGGGATTCTGTACGGTAACCAGTCCTTCGGACGGAGTCATCGGTACGTTCCCTTACCGTGTAGGTGCGCTGGTGAGTCCTTCGGTAGCTGAACCGTTGACTACCGTTTCTCAGATCGGTGATATGTATGTGTATTTCTCAATGACTGAAAAGCAGTTGCTGGCCATGACAAAGGCTGGAGGTACACTGAAGGAACAGCTGGAAAAGATGCCGGCAGTGAAATTGCAGTTGTCTGACGGAACCCTGTATGATGCGGAAGGTAAGATTGATGCCGTAAGTGGTGTCATCGACCAGACTACAGGTTCTGTAAGTATGCGTGCTATCTTCCCGAACAAGCAGAATATCCTGCGAAGCGGAGGTATGGCCAATGTGGTATTCCCTTATGCCATGAATGATATCATCCTGCTTCCTCAGTCGGCTACTCAGGAAATCCAGGACAAGAAATTCGTATACGTACTGCAGGCAGACAGCACACTGAAACATACTGAAATCCAGGTGTCAAATCTGAACGACGGCAAGAACTATATCGTGACTGGCGGACTGAAGGCCGGCGACAAGATTGTAGTGGAAGGTGTTCAGACTTTGCAGGACGGACAGAAGATTACTCCGATCACTGTGGCTCAGAAAGAGGCTAAGTATCAGAAGGCTTTGCAGGACCAGCGTGACGGAAACATTCAGACTGCGTTCAATTGATGTGCAGCGTGAAAACTATATCGTATAATATTATTTTGAGGGAATAGAATGAAACTAGATAAATTTATTAACCGTCCGGTACTGTCAACGGTAATTTCTATCTTGATAGTTATCCTGGGTATTATCGGTCTGGCCACCCTGCCGGTAACACAGTATCCGGACATTGCGCCTCCTACCGTATCGGTAAGAGCTACCTATACGGGAGCCAATGCGCAGACCGTTTTGAACTCAGTAGTGGCACCGCTGGAAGACCAGATCAATGGTGTGGAAAATATGATGTATATTCAGTCTACTGCTTCCAACAGTGGTTCGGCGGATATCAGCATTTACTTTAACCAGGGTACCGACCCGGATATGGCTGCGGTGAACGTGCAGAACCGTGTGTCAATGGCGCAGGGTCTGTTGCCGGCCGAGGTTACCAAAGTCGGTGTGACTACTCAGAAACGTCAGAACTCTATGTTGCTGATCTTCTCTTTGTATGATGCGGAAGATAAGTACAACATCGAGTTTATCGAAAACTATGCGAAGATCAACTTGATTCCGGAAGTACAGCGTGTAAAAGGTGTGGGTGATGCCAACGTGATGGGTATGGACTACTCTATGCGTATCTGGCTGAAACCAGATGTGATGGCACAGTACAAGCTGGTTCCGTCGGATATTTCTGGAGTATTGGCTGAACAGAATATTGAAGCGGCTCCCGGACAGTTCGGTGAACGCGGTAACCAGACTTTCCAGTATACTATCCGTTACAAGGGACGTCTGCAGCAGACCGAAGAATTCGAGAATATCGTAATCAAGGCATTGCCTGACGGTGAGGTGCTTCGTCTGGGAGATGTGGCACGCATTGAACTGGGCCGTCTGGCTTATACATTTAATAACATGGTAAACGGTCATAAGGCGGTAACCTGTATCGTATTCCAGATGGCGGGTACCAATGCTACCGAAACCATCAACAGTCTGCTGGATGTTATCAGCAAGGCTGAAGAAAACTTGCCTTCGGGGTTGAAGATTAATGTGGCTCAGAATGCCAATGACTTCCTTTATGCTTCTATCCATGAAGTAATCAAGACATTGATCGAGGCCTTTATTCTGGTGTTCATCGTAGTATACGTATTCTTGCAGGATATGCGTTCTACTTTGATTCCGGCCATTGCCATTCCGGTGGCATTGATTGCTACCTTCTTTGTATTGAAACTGATTGGCTTTAGTGTGAACTTGCTGACACTGTCGGCCATGGTGCTTGCCATTGCGATTGTGGTCGATGATGCCATCGTTGTGGTCGAAGGTGTCCATGCCAAGCTGGACCAGGGATATAAATCGTCTCGTGAGGCTTCTATTGATGCCATGAGTGAACTGGGCGGTGCATTGGTTTCCATTACACTGGTCATGATGTCCGTGTTTATCCCGGTAAGTTTCATGGGAGGTACGGCCGGTACGTTCTACCGTCAGTTCGGTATTACAATGGCCATCTCTATCGCCTTCTCGGCATTGAACGCGCTGACATTGTCTCCGGCACTGTGTGCCATCTTCCTGAAACCGCATGATTCAGAGCACAAGCCTAAGAAGATGAGTATGGTAGACCGCTTCCATACTTCGTTCAATGCTGCTTACGATTCTTTGTTGAAGAGCTATAAGAAACGTGTGGTATTCTTCATTCATAAGAAATGGTTGTCATTCGGTCTGGTAGCTGCCTCTATCGTGCTGCTGGTATTCTTCATGAAGATTACTCCGACCGGTATGGTGCCGAACGAAGATACGGGTACCATCATGGGTGCAGTGACACTGCCTCCTGGAACCTCACAGGAACGCGCTATGGAAGTGCTCCAGCGTGTAGACAGTCTGGTAGCAGCAGAACCGGCCGTACAGTCACGTACCATCATTTCCGGTTATAGCTTCATCGGTGGTCAGGGACCTTCTTACGGTTCTGTCATCATCAAGCTGAAAGACTGGGAAGAACGTTCAATGATGCAGAATTCGGACATCGTATATGCTACTTTGTTCATGCGTGCCCAGAAGGTAATCAAGGATGCGCAGGTATTGTTCTTCGCACCTCCTATGATTCCGGGTTATTCTGTATCAAGCGATATCGAGTTGAACATGCAGGATAAGACCGGTGGTAGCCTGGATCACTTCTTTGACGTAGTCAAGAATTATACCGCTGCCCTGGAAGCCCGTCCGGAAATCAACTCTGCAAAGACAACCTTCAACCCGAGCTTCCCTCAGTATCAGCTGGATATCGATGCGGCAGCTTGTAAGAAGGCTGGTATCAGTCCGAGCGATATCCTTACTACCATGCAGGGATATTTCGGTGGTCTGTATGCATCTAACTTCAACCGTTTCGGTAAGATGTACCGTGTAATGATTCAGGCTGAACCGGATGCAACGAAGAATATGGAGTCACTGAACAGTATCAAGGTAAGAAACGGAAACGAAATGGCTCCAATCACACAGTTTGTAAGCATGAAGAAGGTGTACGGTCCGGATATCATCAGCCGTTTCAACCTGTATACTTCCATGAAGGTGATGGTGGCTCCGGCTTCCGGATATACTTCAGGTCAGGCATTGCAGGCCATTGCAGAAGTAGCAAAAGAGAACCTGCCTATGGGATTCGGCTATGAGCTGGGAGGTATGGCGCGTGAAGAGGCTTCTTCAAGCGGAAGTACTACCGGTATCATCTTTGTGCTGTGTTTCGTATTCGTTTACCTGTTGCTGAGTGCACAGTATGAAAGTTACATCCTGCCGTTGGCCGTATTGCTTTCAGTACCGTTCGGTCTGATGGGTAGCTTCGTATTTGTCAACGGATTCGGTGCACTGGGAAGCATCCCGGCCCTGAAGATGATTCTGGGTACGATGTCAAACGACATCTACATGCAGATTGCCTTGATTATGTTGATGGGTCTGTTGGCTAAGAATGCCATTCTGATTGTTGAGTTCGCCCTCGACCGCCGTAAGCAGGGTATGAGTATCTCATGGGCTGCCGTACTGGGTGCCGCTGCCCGTCTGCGACCGATTTTGATGACCTCACTGGCCATGATCGTTGGTTTGATTCCGTTGATGTTGGCCATGGGAGTAGGTGCTCACGGTAACCGTACGCTGGGTGCTTCTGCCATCGGAGGTATGTTGATCGGTATGATTTTCCAGATTTTCATCGTGCCTGTATTGTTCGTGGTATTCCAGTGGCTGCAGGAAAAAGTCAAACCGATGGAATGGGATAGCCTTGATGAAAGCGAAGTAGAAGCTGAAATCGAACAGTATTCTCCAACAAACATTCACAAATGATTATGATGATGAAAAAACAGATAATAGGAACCATGTGTCTGGCTGCTTTGATGAGTAGCTGTCACATTTACAAATCATACGACAGACCGGAAACGATAGATGCCTCGGGCATCTATCGTGACCCGGCATCGGCTGTCGATACGCTGGCTGCCGATACCGCAAATATGGGTAACCTGCCCTGGAAAGAAATTTTCCGGGATGCAAAACTGCAGGCGCTGATCGAGGAAGGTTTGTCCAAGAATGTGGATATCCAGGCTGCAGCGCTCCGGGTACAGGAGGCCAAGGTGATGCTTACCGCTGCGAAATTGTCTTACTTGCCTTCCATCAATCTGGCTCCTCAGGGAACTGCCACCAGCATGGGAGGAAGCAATTATGTAAAGGCATATCAGTTGCCGGTATCTGCCAGCTGGGAAATTGACCTTTTCGGAAAGATCCTGAATACCAAGCGCGGACAGAAGGTGGCTTATGAGCAGAGCAAGTACGCAGAACAGGCTGTCCGTTCACAGATTATATGTGGCATTGCCAACGTATATTATTCGTTGCTGATGCTCGACCGTCAGGTGGAAATCACTACCGAAACTGCGGCTATCTATAAAGAGAATGTACGTGCCATGGAGGCCATGAAGATTGCCGGTATGACTACCGAAGCAGCTGTGGCACAGATGCGTGCGGCCAGCCATCAGGTTGAGGCTTCTCTGCTCGACCTGAAGCGCCAGGTACGTGAAACGGAAAACTCCCTGGCAGTGTTGCTGGCAAGAACTCCGCAGACCGTAGAACGGGGTACACTGGCCGAACAGGTAATGCCGGAAGAACTTGCTGCGGGTGTTCCGATGCAGTTGCTCGAGAACCGTCCGGATGTGAAGATGGCGGAAATGACTTTGGCGGCTGCTTATTATACTACCAACTCTGCACGTGCAGCCTTTTATCCGGGACTGAACATTACAGGTCTGGCCGGCTGGACAAACGGTTCGGGAGTGACTGTGGTTAATCCGGGAGAATTCATGCTCCAGGCTTTGGCTTCATTGGCACAGCCTATTTTCAACAATGGAAAACTGATTGCCAACCTGAAGGTGTCAAAGGCTGAGGAAAAGATTGCCCAGATGAACTATCAGCAGACGATTCTGGAAGCAGGAAAAGAAGTGAGTGATGCCTTGTTCCTCTTCGATACACAGACTAAAAAACTGGCAGAAGACCGTGGACAGGTGGAACAGCTTGATAAGGCTGTGACATACACCAATGCCTTGTTCCAGAGCGGAGAGGCTACTTATCTGGAGGTACTGACTTCACAGCAGAACCTGCTGAGTGCTCAGTTGAGCGAGGTAGCTGATAACTTCCAGCGCATACAGGCTGTCATCAACCTGTACAGTGCATTGGGAGGGGGCAGAGAATAATTAACCTTAAATACATGCAACTATGATTAGTCCATTAGCTTACGTGGATCCGTCTGCAAAGATTGGAAAAAACGTTACCATTCATCCTTTTGCCTATATCGACAAGAATGTCGAGATAGGCGATGATAATGTAATTATGCCGTATGCGAGTCTGATGAGCGGTACTCGCATGGGAAAGGGGAATACTGTATATCAGGGAGCAGTGGTTGCTGCGGTTCCTCAGGATTTTGCATATCAGGGAGAAGACACACTGGCTTACATCGGTGACCACAATGTCATTCGTGAGAATGCGGTGATTATCCGCGGTACACATGCCGGTCATGCTACCCGTGTGGGAGACCATAACTTCATCATGTCGGGAGCCCGTCTGTCGCATGACGTACAGGTAGGAAACCACTGTATTGTAGGTAACGGTTCTCAGGTTTCGGGAGATTGTATCATTGAGGACTATGCGATACTGACTTCCAACGTACTGATGCAGGGAAAGACTCGTCTGGGAAGCTATTCAGTCGTACAGGGCGGATGCCGTTTCATCAAGGACATTCCTCCTTTCATTGTAGCGGCTCACGAACCGATTGCTTTCTATAGCATCAATACCAAGGTGCTGGAGCATGCCGGATTCTCGGAAACCCTGATCAAGCACATTGCTCAGGCTTACCGTATCCTGTACAAGGCAAATACCTCTCAGCACGATGCGTTGTTGCGTATCCGTGAACAGATACCGCACAGCAAGGAGATAGATATGATCATTTCGTTTGTAGAAACCTCTCAGTTGGGAATTATCCAACATGGATGAAAAAAACAGATATGGCGGGCGTAAAGAAAGTAAAGTGTGACAGAAAGGAATTGAGACAGAGGGTGCTGTCTGTAGCAGCCCGGGCATTTGCCGTTCATGGCATACGCAATGTGCGCATGGATGACATTGCAGGCTCGCTGTCTATTTCGAAACGGACGCTTTACGAACTGTTTACCGACAAGGAACAGCTTTTGCTCGAAATCATGTTGGAGCATCACCGGGAGATGCATCTTTATATTGCGGAAGTAGCTTCCAGGGCAGAGAATGCCCTGGAAGTGATTTTCGCTTTCTATACGCGCAAGTCGAGGGAACTGTGCGAACTCAACCCGTCGTTTTTCCGTGATTTAAGAAAATATCCGAAGGTGCTGGAGTGCATCCGGGAAAAACAGAAGGCGAACGATGCAGAGGCATTGGCGCATTTCAAGCAGGGAGTGAAGCAGGGAATTTTCCGCGACGACATCAATTTCGATATTATCAACCAGGCTATGTCCATGCAGTTGGACCTGCTGATTTATTCCGACATCACCGAAGATTATCCGCTGGCCGATATTTACCGGGAAATCACATTTTTACACATGAGGGGCATTACCACGGAGAAAGGTATGCAGATGGTAAATGCTTTTTTGCAGTCTGTGGCCGAAAAGCAGGAGTGATACTCTCCTTGGTAATTAAAAATACCCTATCTTTGCACCTGTTTATTATGGTGACAGATGAAAAATAAAATAACTTTTACCTTCTTTTTGGCAGCCTGTGTGGTAGCCGGACTGCTCGGACTTTATTATTTGCCTTCGCTGACGATAGGTAATCATACACTGCGGAAAGTGGATATTTTATCCGATCTGCGTCCGGAAATCCCGGAAGTGGTAGCCGATTCCGATACGGTGGTACTGCCTCCTCCCGTGAAACCGGTCTTCGTAGATACCTGTAAGGGAGGGATGGTCTGCATTGAGGATTATTCCGACTCTACCATGCGCGGCATGAGTCCTTTCTATGAGGCTCTGCTTCAGCATCAGACCCTTGGCCGTCCGGTCCGTATTGCGTATTTTGGAGATTCTTACATCGAGGCTGATATCCTGACAGCCGATTTGAGAGCCCTGCTGCAGCAGCGTTTCGGGGGCTGTGGAGTAGGTTATGTGCCCATTACTTCCGCTACCTTCGGATTCCGTCCTACCGTGAAGCATTCGTTTAGCGGCTGGGAAAGCCATTCGATTACTGACTCTACTTACTTCGACCGTGATTTACAGGATATTTCCAACCATTATTTCATTCCCCGCACCGGTGCGACGGTAACGCTGCAGGGGCAGAAGAAATATGCGGTCCGCCTGGATACCTGTGAGGTTTCTACCCTGTATTTCCAGGCAAGCGATTCGGTGAGACTGACTGCAGTGATTAATGGCAGCCGTACCGAGCATTTTGCCCTGCCTGGAAAAGAGGGACTGCAGGCCGTTTCCGTGAATGGACGGATTGGAAATGTCAAGTGGACGGTCGACGATACAGATTCCCTGGCCGTATTCTATGCGGCTACCATGGATCCGCAGGAGGGTGTCGTTGTGGACAACTTCAGTACCCGCGGCAGCAGTGGACAGCAGTTGCGGAACATTCCGTACTCCATTCTTGCCGACTACAACCGCCTCCGTACGTACGACCTGATTGTCTTGCAGTATGGACTGAATGTGGCTTCGGAGAAGGGAGTCAACTATTCCTATTACAAGGATGCCATGATCAAGGTCGTGGCTCATCTGAAAGCGGCCTTTCCTCAGGCCGGTATCCTGATTGTCGGAGTGGGAGACCGTGAGAACAAGAACGAAAACGGCGACCTCCGTACGATGCCGGGTGTCAAGAACCTCATCCGTTACCAGCAGGCACTGGCTGCGGAGGCGCAGGTGGCATTCTGGAATCTTTTTGAAGCCATGGGTGGCGATGGAAGTATTGTCCGGATGGTGGAGGCTAAGCCTTCGCAGGCCAATCTGGATTACACACACATCAACTTCCGGGGAGGAAAACACCTGGCCGAAATCCTGTTTGAGACATTGATGTATGGAAAAGAGCAATATGAAAAGCGGAAGGCCTATGAAGCAGAGTAAGCGATTGTTCCGTTCCGCCTGGTGCCGGAAACACTGGCTGGCGGTCATCCTCGTATGTCTGCTGCCTGCTGCCTTGTGGGCGCAGGACAACTTGCCGTCTCAGGCGGTTCCCGACAGGCATTCCGTACCCATCTATCCCAGTCGTGAAATCAGGGAACTGATGCGTTTTGTGGCTGTCAGCAACCCGATGCCGGAAACCTTCCGGGATACATTGGACAACGTGATTACCGATCCGGTGGGGTCGCTCTATCCGTTCTGGCAGAAAATGAGCCGGATGGACCGTCCCTTGCGCATTGTGCATATCGGAGATTCGCATGTGCGCGGACATTTATTTCCTTATGTCATGCGCCGCTGCCTGGAAGATGATTTCGGAAAGGATGCGGTAGAGGATATTCCGGTGGATTACCGTACTTCAGGGCTTGCCAGGGAGACCGGCAAGAACGGCATCGTGTATCACATGCTGGGAGTCAACGGGGCTACCTGTGCCAGTTTTGCCACTCCGGAGCGTCTTGACGAGGTGATTGCCCTGCATCCTGACCTGATCATTCTTTCTTTCGGTACGAATGAGGCGCACGGATGGCGCTATGTGGCTTCCGAACAAGAGGCTGCGCTGGACCGTGTCATCACCCAACTGAAGGAGAGTTGTCCGGGGGTGCATTTTCTGCTGACTACTCCGCCGGGGGCCTATGTCCGCAACGGCAGAAGGGGAAAGCGGATTCCCAATCCGCGGACAGAAAAGGTGGTGGATACCGAACTCCGTTATGCCCGTGAACACGGACTGGCCATCTGGGACCTCTATGATACGGTAGGAGGGAAGCAGCAGGCCTGCCGGAACTGGGACAATGCGGGCATGTTCCAGCGTGACAAGATTCATTTCACCCGTGAAGGATATATTTTGCAGGGATTATTATTACATGAAGCATTTATAAAAGCGTATAATCAATATGTGGCAACTGGACTGGAGTAAACTTTCTGATTTACTGACGTATAATCCGCAGCAGCCGATGATTTTCAGCAGCGGACTTTTCTTGTTTCTCTTTTTGGGCTTTAGCCTGGTGTATGTGCTGTTGCAGAAGCATACATCGGCCCGCCTGCTTTTTGTGTCTGCCTTTTCGTATTATTTCTATTATAAGAGCAGTGGTTTTTATTTCTTCCTGCTGGGAATCGTGACGGTGAGCGACTTTCTGCTTGCCCGGCGGATGGAGCGTACCGAGACTCCCTGGAAGCGGAAACTGCTGGTGACGGTCAGTCTGTGTATCAATCTGGGACTGCTTTGTTATTTCAAGTACACGAATTTCTTTTACGAGATGCTGGCTCCGCTGTGGAACGGAAGTTTTCAGCCGCTGGATATCTTCCTTCCGGTGGGAATCTCGTTCTTTACCTTCCAGTCGCTGAGTTATACTCTTGATGTGTACCGCCGCGACCTGAAGCCGCTGGATCATTTGCTGGATTATGTCTTTTATGTGTCGTTTTTCCCGCAGCTGGTGGCGGGTCCTATTGTGCGTGCCCGTGATTTTATTTCTCAGATCCGGCAGCCGCTGGTAGTTACTAACGAAATGTTCGGCCGGGGAGTCTTCTTTATTGTAAGCGGACTGTTCAAGAAAGCAGTGATTTCCGATTATATCAGCGTAAACTTTGTGGAGCGTATCTTCGACAATCCGGGACTGTATTCGGGACTGGAGAATCTGATGGGTATTTACGGGTATGCGCTGCAGATTTACTGCGACTTTTCGGGATACAGTGACATGGCCATCGGTATTGCCCTGCTGCTGGGATTCCATTTCCCGCTCAACTTCAATTCTCCTTATAAGTCGGACAGTGTAACCGATTTCTGGCACCGCTGGCACATTTCGCTTTCTACCTGGTTGCGCGATTACCTGTATATCTCGCTGGGGGGCAACCGGAAAGGGAAAATCCGTACGTACATCAACCTGATTCTGACCATGTTGCTGGGAGGTCTGTGGCACGGAGCATCCTGGAATTTTGTGGTGTGGGGAGGATTGCATGGAGTGGCACTGGCTGTGCATAAGTTTTTCCGCAACCTGATGCATCGTCCGAAGAATTACCGCAGTACCGGACTCCGGAAGTTCTTTGCCGTCATACTGACTTTCCACTTTGTGTGTCTGGGCTGGATCTTTTTCCGGAATACGACTTTCGAGGCTTCGCTGACTATGATCCAGCAGGTATTTACTGCCTTTCATCCCGAACTGGCAGGGCAGTTGTTTGCCGGATATTGGGAGGTCTTCGCACTGATGGCAGTAGGTTACCTGCTCCACTGGTGCCCCGATAGTTGGCAGGAAGCCTGCACGAAGGGCATGATCCGGCTTCCGCTGATTTTTCAGGCCCTTATTCTGATCCTGCTTATCTTCCTGGTGATACAGGTAAAGAGCAGTGACATACAGCCGTTCATTTACTTCCAGTTCTAAAGTGGAAACCGGTGCCGGCAATGCCGGTGCCCGATGGGGCGGCTGGAAGCAAAACTGAAATTGAATTTGTAATACTTTAAATCTGATTTACCATGAAAAATGTAAAAGTACTGAGTCTGATGGCAGGCTGCTTTCTGGCTGCTTGTCCGGTAACTGCCGGGGCGCAGCACGTGTCGCCGGAACCCCCTATTATGGGCTGGAGCTCGTGGAATACCTATCGGGTGAACATCAACGAGGTACTTATCCGTACTCAGGCCGATGCCATGGTCCGCCAGGGACTGCAGGAGGCTGGGTATCGTTTTGTAAACATCGATGACGGCTTTTTCGGCTGGCGTGACAAGGAGGGAGTGCTCCATACGCATCCCGAACGTTTTCCCGACGGAATGAAGGGGATTGCCGACTATATTCATTCGCTGGGACTGAAGGCGGGTATCTATTCCGAGGCGGGAAGCAATACGTGCGGTTCTATCTGGGATGCCGACCGCAACGGTATCGGGGTAGGGATGTATGGCTTTGAGCGTCAGGATGCCGACCTGTTTTTCAACAAGTGGGGGTTTGACTTCGTCAAGATTGATTATTGTGGGGCCGGTCAGCAGCTCGACCTGGACGAGGAGGAGCGGTATACGGCCATCGTGGAAGCTATCCGGGAGGTGTCTCCGAAGAATATCTCATTGAATGTGTGCCGCTGGGCTTATCCGGGAACCTGGGTGAAGGGACTGGCTACTTCCTGGAGAATCAGTGGGGACATTACGCCTTCGTGGACGTCTGTGCGTGACATCATTGCCCGGAACAGTTACTTGTCGGCTTTTGCCGGTGACGGTCATTACAACGATATGGATATGCTGGAAATCGGGCGTGGACTGTCGCAGACAGAGGAGGAGACGCATTTCGGCATGTGGTGCATGCTGAGTTCCCCGCTGCTCATCGGTTGTGACCTTACCCGCATACCCGAAAAGTCGCTGGAACTGTTGAAGAACCGCGAGCTGATTGCGCTGAACCAGGATCCGCTGGGCCTGCAGGCTTATGTGGTGCAGCACGAAGGAGAGGGGTATGTGTTTGTGAAGGATATCCTGCAGCGGCGGGGACGGGTGAGGGCCGTGGCCTTGTATAATCCGTCGGATTCGCCTTGTGCGTTTTCTGTCCCTCTTTCCTGTCTGGAACTGGAAGGCAAGACCCGCTTGCGCGACCTGGTGCGGGGAAAGGACGAGCGTCCGGTGAGCGACTGTATCCGCTTTGAGGTACCGGCCCATGGGGTGAAGATTCTTCGGGCTGAGGCGGAGCGGCGTCTGGAGCCGCAGCTCTATGAGGCTGAACACGCTTACCTGAATGAGTTTGATGACCTGGCCAAGCGTCCCCGGGGGATTGCCTACATGCCTTTTGAGGGGGCTTCGGGAGGGATGACCATCTGTAATGTGGGCGGTCATGCATCCAACTATGCGGAATGGAAGGAGGTGTTCAGTGAAAAAGGCGGAGCGTACCGGATGACCATCCATTATGTTCCGGCCGAATGGCGTGAACGGGAAATCAGTGACCGGAGACTGACGGTTTCGGTGAACGGCAACCAGGTGGAACTGGACGGACTGGAGACCGACCGTTCGAAAGGGGTGGCAATGGTAGCACTGACGGTAACCCTGCGGCCGGGGTATAACGTGGTCCGTATGGGAAGCCGGCTGACATGGACGCCCGACCTGGACTGCTTTACGCTGGTTCCGCTTTCGGAATGAGTGACCGGGAAAGTCAATAATTCCATCCTGTAATATCTGAAAATAAAAATCTCCTCAGACAGCCTTTCCCAGCTGAATGAGGAGATTTTTGTATCCGCTTCTGTCTGTATTTCTGTCGTGTTCCAAAGGGAACCGCATGTGAAATCTGTCGCCTTTCAGACAGGTGCCGTATCAGAAACGGCAGCGGATATCGATTCCGGCCTGCACGGGGCGTCCCTGTTGTGCAAAGCCTCTGTTCATGGTTTCAAAGTAGAATGCCTGATACTTTTCATTGAGCGCATTGTTGACCCAGAAAGCGATTTCACCATTGCCTTTATGCAGGGCGATGCGTCCGTTCAGGGTGCCGTACAGTGCCTGGCTGGCATTGTTCTGCTCTGTCCAGTAAATGCGTCCTGCCGCCTTGTAGTTTACGTCTACTGTCAGGTTGTCCAGCAGTTTGCAGTTGTTGAACGGCTGTGTATATCGTCCGCCTACGGTGAAGGTATGCTTCGGTACGAAAGGCACGTAGTTGCCGTTGTAGCTGATTTCCACGACTTCTCCCTGTGCGTTCTTACCGTTGGTCACATAGTCGGTAAAGGTGGCATACGTATAACCGTAGTTACCGTTCAGGCTGACACGGTCGGTAAGCTGTGCACGTACGCTGGCTTCACCTCCTATGCTCCGGCTCTTTCCAGCGTTGACCGTAATACGTCCCAGACCGCTCTCTGCAAAGCGTGAAATCTGCTGGTCGTGCGTATCCATGTAGAAACCTGCCAGATCGGCCTGCAACTTGCCGTTGAAGAGGGTCAGGTGAGTACCGATTTCATAGTTCCATGAATACTCCGGCTTATAGAGTGTGGTTTCGGAAATATTGGTACCTCCTTTCTTGAACTTTTCCAGCATGCTGGCGAATTTGCTGAACTCTTTGCTTCCTGCTACCGCATCAATCATGGAGTTGCGCAGCGAACCTTGGATGATTTCCGAGAACATCTGGATGTTGTAACCTCCCGAACGGTATCCCTTGCTCACACTGGCATATACGTTGTTCTGTTTGTTCCACGCATACTGCAAGGAGAATTTGGGAAGTACCTGCAGGTAATCAGTCGATTCCTTGCCGTCGAAAGCCGAGAGGGCATGCAGTCCTTTGGCCTCAATCGGAATAGGAATGACTCCCATCTTGAAGAGAAAGTCGAAAGGCAGGTCCGTAGAGGTATGATAGTCCATTTTCAGCTTTTCATAATCCAGACGGACACCGGCCGTTACCGACAGACCTTCTACAAACAGGTCGTTGAAGGTCGACTGGTGGTAGATTGCACCGTTCAGAATCGGGGTGTTGAAATGTCCCGGTATCAGCAGGTTGTCGGTAGTTATGTCTACATTCATGGTAGGCGCCATCGGATTGCCGGTCGGGAAAATACTGTTGATATTTTTCTCCAGCAGGTCGTTCACTCCATCCTTGCGGAAAGTCACCGGACCGTCGGTTCCCAGCCACTGGTAAAATCCGCTGATACCCGTTGTCCACTGCCAGCGGTTTCCCGGTTTCGATTTCATTACCAGTTCCTCAGAAACCGTTTTGGAATTCTGCTTCTGCATCATGGTATAGATATCCTTTTCGGTAAAGTCCTGGTCAAGGTCCATCTGGTCATACAGATACTGGAAACCGGTGACGCTGCTCAGAATGAAACGGTCGGCCTGATGCTCCAGGTTCAGTCCTCCGTTGATCATGTTCCGCTTGTATCCGCACTCATTGTTGTACGCAATCTTGCCCACATACTCTTCCCGGTCTTCCTGTCCTTTTACCATACCGGTGTATTCATACGGATAACCTCCCTGGTTGGTATATTCATAATTCAAGGTAAAGTCCAGTTTCAGGTTTTCCTTCGGCAGATAAATGGCACGTACCCTTCCTCCGAATTCGTTGTTTGTATCAATGCGCTTGCCGGTCAGGCTGTTCTTGAAGAACCCTCCGTCGTGCTCATAGAACAGTCCCACAGAGAACGCAAACTGGTTGGAGATACGGTGATAATGCGTCAGCGAAGCCTTGTAGTCGTTGTAGGTAGCCCCGCTCAGTCGCAGGTCGGTACCCTGATAGCTGAAAGGAGACTTGGTAAACACACGGATGAGTCCGCCCATGGTATTGCGTCCGTAGAGCGTACCCTGCGGTCCGCGCATCACGTCAATCCGTTCGATATCCGAATAGTTGAAATCGAAAGCTGACTTGTCCACATAAGGAATATTATCCACATAAAGTCCAACGGCCGGAGTATTGATACGCGATCCGATACCGCGTACATACACCGATGTGGTCAGCTTCGAACCGTAATCCGGGATGAACAGGTTGGGCACCAGTCCCGAAAGCGACTTGACGGAAGTCACGCTCTGGCTCCGCATGTCACTCTGCGAGAACGAAGTCGACGAAACGGACTGCTGGCGCAGGCGGTTGTTTTCCTTTGGAGTCGCAATCACAATCACTTCTTCTATATCAATCACTTTTGTAGTATCTTTTACTGCACTGTAAGGCTCGTGAACCGGAAATGCGACAGCTGTTCCTGCCAATGTCACGGCCAGGGGAGTCAATAAGATCTGTTTCTTTTTCATTGTCTGTTTAGCCTCTTTTCTATTAATTGTAATCCTTTTTATTTTGGATGCAAAATAAGTTGAAATCATTAAAACCTGCAATCCTAATTTATGAGGATACTGTAGTGAGAAAGTACGGGGAAGCAACAAGGAAAGGCCTTCCGAATTCTTTCGGAAATAAGTCCGCGTATCATTAAGCATCTGTCTCTCCTTCTTGACAGGTGAAAGAAAAGTCCGCGAGGAATCACGGAAAAGGCCGCGGCGGACGGAGGAAAACCTCGCGGGGAAATAAAAAAAGACCGCGAGGTTTTCTTTCTCCCTTCACGGTCCGTTGCTCCATGCATAACCGGAAGTTGCCTTCCGGACGTAATGTCTTTCCGTCAGCCTCCGGATACCCTTATGTCATACCCGGTCGGCCTCGATGTATCCGTGCATTACCGCATAGATGGCCAGCCCGGATACCGATTTGATACCCAGTTTCTCCGTAATGTTCTTCCGGTGCGAAATCACGGTCGTCAGACTGATGTTCAGCTTGTCTGCGATTTCCTTGTTGATGAGGCCCTTGGTCAGCAGCACCAGCACCTCGATTTCCCGGGGCGAGAGGTCGCGCTCCGCCCCCTGCTGTACCGTCACCGGATGGTGCGTCATCTCATGTCCGTGCTTGCGCAGCTGCATGATGCTCTTCACCAGCACGTCGCGCGGCTGCCACAGGTTCAGTGTCGGAACCCCGTTCAGCAGCGGCTGTTCGCCTGCCGAAAGAACGATACACTTGGGACGGCGTTCCAGAAAGAAAGCCGTATGCTCAAAATAAATCTGTGCCGATACAAAGTAGTGGGCATACATGTCAGGAGTGTCGTCAATCAACTCTTCGAAAGTCGGGAAGACACGGATGACGGCATTGGGGAGCAGTTCCTCCAGAATAGTCTGCAGCCCCAGTGCGGTCAGGGTATTTTTTTCCAGAATGGCTATTTCAGACGGATGCATCATACAATGGAATTTACAGGTTTAAATATGCGGCGGCGGCATCGGCACACCGTTCTCCATCAATACCGGCCGAAACGATTCCGCCGGCGTATCCGGCTCCTTCTCCACAAGGGAAGAGGCCCTCTACGGTGACGTGCTGCAGGGTTTCGGCATCACGGACAATGCGTACGGGGGCCGAGGTACGTGTCTCGACGGCAATCATCACCGCTTCGTTGGTCAGGAAGCCGCGCGAACTTTTGCCGAAAAGCTGGAAACCCTGGCTGAGGCGTTCTCCCACAAACTTGGGCATCCAGAAGTGGAGCGGAGAAGACACCAGTCCGGGACTGTAAGACGTTTCGGGAAGGTCGTAGCTGAGTTTTTTCCGCGTAAAGTCCATCATGCGCTGTGCAGGTGCTGTCTGGCGCATGTTGCCCTGCTGCCAGCAAAGCTGTTCCAGTTTTTCCTGAAAACGCATCATGGAAAGCACGTGCGGCTGTCCGGCACTGTCGGAATGCGACTGACTTTCGGTAATCAGGGCCTCTGTCTCTGCTTCTGCCGAACCTTCAATCAGTTCGCCGGCCTGTACCTGCAGGTCGGGATGCAGCAAGTCTTCCGGCCGTATTTCCACTACCATGCCCGAGTTGCTCCACCGTCCGCCACGGTTGCTGGGACTCATTCCGTTGACTACCAGCTGATGAGGGCCGCTGGCTGCCGGAACGACGAAGCCTCCGGGACACATACAGAAACTGTATACGCCCCGTCCGTCGACCTGCTGTACAAAACTGTATTCGGCTGCAGGAAGGTATTTTCCCCTTCCGTTTTTATTGTGATACTGAATCTGGTCAATCAGTTGCGACGGATGCTCCAGCCGGACTCCGACAGCCAGTCCTTTCGCCTCGATTTGCACCCCGTTCCGGTACAGCCAGCGATATACGTCGCGTGCCGAATGTCCGGTAGCCAGGATGACCGGTCCGCGGAACGTCTTTCCGTTGTTGGTCTCAATGCCCACTACCCGGTTATTTTCAATAATCAGCCTGTCCATGCGTGTCTGGAAATGCACTTCTCCTCCACAGTTCAGGATGGTATTTCTCATGTTCTCAATGACCCGCGGAAGCTTGTCGGTACCGATATGCGGATGTGCGTCCGACAGGATGGCCGTACTGGCTCCGTGCTGACAGAATACGTTCAGGATTTTTTCCACGCTGCCCCGTTTCTTGCTTCGGGTATAGAGCTTTCCGTCGGAGTAGGCTCCGGCTCCTCCTTCACCGAAACTGTAGTTGGACTCTGCATCTACCTTGTGGTCACGACTGATGCGCGCAAGGTCCAGTTTCCGGTCCCTCACATTTTTACCCCGCTCTACGACAATGGGACGCAGTCCCCGCTCGATGAGGCGCAATGCTGCAAAGAGTCCTCCCGGTCCTGCACCGACCACGATGACCTGCGGCCTTCCTTCCACGTTGCGGTATTCGGTCTCTATGAACTCTTTCTCGGCAGGCTCTTCGTTGATAAATACCTGAGCCTTGACGTTGACGAAAATGGTCCGCTGCCGGGCATCAATACTCTTCTTCAGTACCCTGACTGCGTGTATGGTACGTATATCCAGCCCCTTTTCCCGGCTGATATATTGCTTGAGCGATTGTTCACTGGCTGCCTGTTCGGGCAGAATTCTTAGTTGATATTCCTGTATCATAGGGCGTTAGGTTTATAGTCTTTTGTGTTTCAGTCTTTTCCGCTGCCGGATTGGGCAGAAAGCCGGATTATCCGAACAATACCCGGAAGGCTTCCTCTACCTTACGGACGGGAATCAGTTCGATCTTGATTTTCTTACGGTCCAGTCCCTGAAGGTTGTGTCTGGGTATCAGCATCCGCTTGAAACCCAGTTTCTCGGCTTCACCGATGCGCTGTTCGATGCGGTTGACCGGACGGATCTCACCGCTCAGTCCCACTTCTCCGGCCATGCAGACTCCCGGTTCAATCTCCGTGTCCACGTTGCTCGACAGGATGGCACTGATTACCGCCAGGTCAATGGCAGGATCGTTTACCTTCAGTCCGCCGGCGATGTTCAGGAACACATCTTTCTGAGCCAGCTTGAAGCCAACGCGCTTTTCGAGTACCGCCAGCAGCATGTTCATTCTCCGCAGGTCGAAGCCGGTAGCCGAGCGTTGCGGCATTCCGTAGGCGGCCGTGCTGACCAGTGCCTGCACTTCAATCAGGAAGGGACGGATGCCCTCTACCGCACAGGCGATAGCCACTCCGCTCATTCCTTCGTGGTCTTGGGTGAGCAGCAGTTCCGAGGGGTTGCTGACCTCCCGGAGTCCGTCCTGGCGCATTTCATAGATGCCCAGTTCGGCCGTACTTCCGAAACGGTTCTTGATGCTCCGCAGGATGCGGTACATATAATGCTGGTCGCCTTCGAATTGAAGGACGGTATCGACAATGTGTTCCAGTACTTTAGGACCGGCAATGCTGCCTTCCTTGTTGATGTGGCCGATGAGTATGACCGGCGTGCCCGTTTCCTTGGCGAATTTCAATATTGCCGCCGAACATTCGCGTACCTGTACGATACTTCCCGGGGAAGAATCGATGTTTTCGGTCGAGATGGTCTGGATAGAGTCGATGATGACCAGGTCGGGGGCCGTATTCTTGATATGGGTGAAAATCTGTTCCAGCGAGGTCTCGCAGGCAATCAGCAGATTCCCGCTGTTTTCGGCATGAGGGATACGGTCGGCACGCAGCTTGAGCTGGCGGACGCTTTCCTCTCCCGAAATATAGAGCACCTTCTGTCCGGCAAGCCGGAGTACGGTCTGAAGCACCAGAGTCGACTTACCGATGCCCGGCTCTCCGCCGATCAGCGTCAGAGAACCCTGTACCAGTCCTCCTCCCAGCACACGGTTGAGTTCGTGGTCGCACATATCCATGCGCTGCTCTTCTCCCGAGACAATCTCATTCAGCCGCTGAGGCTTGGAGCGTACCGACTCAATGCCGTGGGCCACGTGTTTGGCAACAGGAGTTTCCTTTCTGATCACTTCTTCCACAAACGTGTTCCACTGTCCGCACGAAGGGCATTTCCCTGCCCATTTGGGAGATTCCTGTCCGCAGTTCGTGCATACATATACTGTCTTTTCCTTTGCCATAGCGTTTCAACAAGTTCTTATGTTCCATTATACCTCAACAAAGTAACAGATTAAAATTTTAAGGGCAAAATATTTGGTCTGAATTATGCATACTTTATGAATGAAAATGGAGGGGCGGAAGGCGGGAGGGGGAGTACGGGCGCAGCAAGCGGGAGGGGCTTGGACAAAGACGGGACAACCATCATGTTTTTGGCTTTTTAATGGGAAATGTGAAGCTATTTTTGTATTTTTACTTGAAAATATTTATCTAGGTACTAACTTTAAATTTAATAGCTGTTGAATGATGTGGGATAGAAGAAAAATTGGAATGAGTGTAGTTTGTGGTTGTCTGTCGTTTTTTTCTCTTTCAGCTCAGTCGCTTTCCCGGCTGATAAAGAGACCGGCGGACATCATAGAGTCCAAATGGGAAACCAATTCGGCTCAGGACCAGTGCCTGAACTATTATAATCATGATTATTGTGATTATTACGTATACCGTCAGAATGACCGGTCGTATAATCTCGCACCGGGAAAGAATACGATTTTTAAAATTGCAAAGGACTCCAATTTTGACAATCCGTTTAAAAATCCTTCTTCGTATTCTTATTATCGGGGAATTTTTGTCCGGGACTTTGATATCACTTTTCCTTATGCCTTGCCGGTAAAAAACGGGGAAAAAACAGCCTGGAAGATTGATCTGCGCGAACGGATGAAGACGTTGAACTTCTATATGCAGGAGGGAGATACTGTGTATGCTACCCGCGGCGGGGTTGCCTGTACGACATACAGTGACCGGCTGTTGCTGGTTTATCATGCCGATCATTCTTTTGCGGCTTATCTGGTGATGGACCAATGCTTCATCTCTGCCGGTGACCATGTACGGACGGGGCAGCCGGTAGGTATTGCGGGCCCAACGGGAGTTTCCATTTCCTATTTCTTTCTGGACGAGAATAAATTTGAATATGCTATGTCTTCGGGATATGCTTATTCTCATTTTGTCCCGTATTTCCGAACCACGGAGGGGGACATCCAGCTGGAGGAAAAAAAGTTGTATGAGGCTGTGGTAGACGATGACTTGGTTACGAAGGAAATGACCAAGCGTGAAAAAAAGAAATACATGAAACAAAAAGGATTATGAAGGGCTTTTTCGTCTTTTTGATTTGGACCTTGGGGGTATGCTGCAGGCTGGATGCCCAGGTGCTGTACATTGAATACGCGGGCAATGCTTTATCCGACGAGACTAAGGAACGCATTGAGAAAATGATGGATTTCGAGAAGGGTTTTTACTCCTCTTTCGGACTTCCCGATACGTTAAGGGTACGTCTTACTGTTTTCATTGACCGTGAGGATGGACTGGACTACCTGGATAGTCTGGGAGTAGGCAAGGTCCAGCCTTTACAGAATGTAGGCGGACTATACAACAACCACAGGAGAGAGGCTGTCATTTTGGGACTGAAGGAGGAGGAACCCGGTAGTCTTTCCACCATTTATCATGAACTGAGTTATTTCTTGACTCGCCAGGTCTTGAAGAATAATCCTCCGGCATGGCTGATGGATGGGCTGGGAGAATATTTTGAGCATTGTAACCTAGGAAAGAGAGGGGTAAAGCATTCACTGGATACCTATGAAAAGGGGAGAATCCGTACCATGTATATGTTGGGAGAAGTGAACCTGAAAGAATTCGTAGATGCCGGCAGGAAAAAGTTTATGAAGCAACAACGGACCGATGAGCAGTCGGCTTATATATTGGCGCACGCATTGGTCACTTTTCTGATTGAAAAGATGCCCCGGTCTTTGCTGGTGGATTTGTTTGCATCGTTTGATGACAAGACGAACCGGGCACCGGTATCGGAGAAAATAGGGCAGGTATATCCCGGGGGATTTGCAGCTTTCGAGAAAGATTTTTCCAAACTTTTCCAGTAAAACTACCTGCAGGAAAATGCAGGAAGACGACTTATTCTTCCTGCAGGTTGGCAAACCAGTAAGAGTAGGTACGTACCTCTCCTGTGTCGAGTTTGATATCATAGCTCTCCATGAAAGGCTCTCCCAGGCGGAAAGGTACCGGATATGAAAATATCGGACCGTCGTAGCAGAAGGTATGGTATTCTCCGTTTTCTCCGTTGGGGTCGCAGCCGGAAGGAAGGGAAGCGATGAATTCGGCATCGAGGGTTTTTCCGATAGCTTCTTTTCCCAATCCGTCGTGCATGGTAGTGACAATGACCGTTTTCAGCCGGGTCTGAAGGAAATCGTTCATCACCTCTACCGTATTTTTTCCCCACAAGGGTTCCACCACCTGAATCCCCATCGGCTCCAGTTGTCTTTTCCGGTATTGCATCACGTCGTGCAGGAAAATATCTCCGAAGATAAAATGGGTAATCCCCATTGCCTTCAGTTCTTCTACGGCTTCGGCCATGGCCCGGTTGTAGTCGTCCATGTCTCCCCGCGGACGGAGACCGATTATTTTCAGTGGAATACCGATGCTCCGGCTCTGTGCCTGCAGCAGTTCCATCGGGATACCGTGCATGGTAGAGCGTGTGGTTTCCTGATTGACAGTAGTGAGCAGGAAGAGTATTTCATATTCGTCCGACTGCATGATTTTCCACAAGGCATGTGCAGAGTCTTTTCCTCCGCTCCAGTTGAAGACAGCTTTTTTCTTTTGCATGGCTGATACGGTGATTGATGAATATGTATATAAAAAAACTTGCATGCAGGAATACTGCATGCAAGCAAAGAATAATTGGTTATTTGTTCAGGTCACTGCTCAGCAGGAAGCGCTTTATCGGGATGATTGCATCCAGAATTGTTCCGTTCACAGATGACAGCTTAACGTTCAGGGTAATGCCTCCCTGGGAATCCTTTTCTATCGACTGGTATTCGATGAATACATCTTTGAAGTAAAGTGATTTTTCAGTATCACTATATAACGAATGCTTACTTGCGTCGTAACTCAGAGAGGTACTGTTGATAGAGAATGAAAGTTCCTTGATATGCTGGGTGAAGGTCTGTTTGATAAGGGCTTCTACGTCTCCTCCTTTCTTAAGTGCATTACGGATGTAATCGGAATACGCTCCTCCGGTGATAATCAGTTCATTCTTCAGGTTGGTCAATGCTCTGAATCCGTTTACTGCTACATCAAAACTTGCAAGTTCCTGATGGCTGGGACTCAGCAGTTTTACCGAATAGTTGATATACTCTCCGGCCTCCTGTGAGGACTGGTATTCCACCTGGAAACCGTTACGTGCCGTAACGAACTGACTGAACAGATATCCTCCGCTTCCGGTTTCTTCCGTATAATGCAATACGCCACTCTGGTAATACTTACCTACTTCTTCCTGATTTACAATGATGAAAGTCTTGTAATATTCATTGTGGTCGAAAGAAAGATACAATTCCGGACTGGTGTAGTTTTTATACTTTACTTTCAAATATAATTTCTTTGCTCCGGATTCATATCTCAGTTCCGTGAGTGAAGTGTGCTGCATATCTTCCTCGGTATATGCATACGGTGTTCCGTCATTGTCAGAAGAATGAATTGTCAGAAAACCTTTCAACTGTACGGCAAAGTTGTCTGTCTGATGCTCGCGGTGAAAGGCATCGAAGTTGGCCTCATAGATATTTTTGCCTGGAGTGACTTCTATGTAGGCTCTTTGTGCCATATTGTAGTCGGACGGCTTGTCCGCCGGTTTTTCTTCATCTTTCTCCGGAGCAAAACCGGTGAATTCCAAGGTCTGCTCAAAGTCTTTCTTGTGGTTTACGTTTCCGGTTACGACAAGCGTGAAAGTACCGAGCTTCGCATCCTGTTTTTGTACACGTATCTCATCAATGAATACCTGTTTGCTATTGATCTGTTTTTCTCCCTTGAACTGTTCCAGGCTGGCAAGTGCCACGGTAACCGTTTCGCTGGTATCGAAAATGAAAATACTTCTGAGTTCTTCCTGCGTGAGGGTATTTTCTCCCTCTCCGCCTCCCTGTTCCGGATCTTTTTTCTTGAATCCTTTGAAAGCCAGTGTCTCCTGAAAAGGAGTGCGGTTGACTGTTCCTGCCACTGTCAGATTGAAACTGCCCTGTAAGGCATCGATGTCTTCAGGAGTCAGCCGGCTGATGACAATGGTCTTTCCCTTTATCTGGTACGGTTTTTCTTTATCGAATGAGTTGAGTGACTGCAGGTTCTCGTACACATCCTTTTGCGTGTCAAAACGGAACAGGGTACGCAGTTCTTCCGGAGTGACCGAAGCGATTTCGTCTCCTGCCTTGTTCTTATGACATGCAGTAAACAGGACTGCTAAAAAGCAGAAAAAGGAAATTAATTTTACGATTTTCATACTGGAATTCTTATTCTTGATGATTAAATGATATTTTTTTCTATAGTAATTGGAAGATAGTGAGATTTAATAAACAAACGTGTGATTTTTGAAAAAATAACAAATGAAATTTGTCTTTAGTTTATGAAATGGATGCTATTTAACTTTTTTTATTGAAGCAGCAGGTTGGGCTCTTTTCCTTCTGAAAAAGAAAAAACCGGTAATTTTTTTACCGGTTTAAAGACATTTCCTTGCCTTGATGACTCAAACAGCAGGTGTAGTCTTTCTTTATATGGAAAATAATTTTAGTTGAGCTCGGTTATCAATATGCGATAACACCTGCTCTGGTACAGGCAAGGAAATTTAGAAGATGTATTGCAGGCGGGTTTGGAACAGCAGCAGATTTTTCTGATAGAACGTATGGCAATGTTCACCTACCCATACATAACTGCCGTTGATCTTTATTCCGATGTAAGGATTCAGGTAAAAGTTGACTCCCAGTGACAGGTCTTTTTCCTCTCCTCCCCACAGACCGGCTCTTTCATCGTTCATGTCCGTATAGTTAAAACGGGCAACCAGTTCTATGGCTTGTGGAGAACTGGGGCGACCGGGAACTCCATATACCTTGTCGTATTCAAATCCTTTGCCTTTGAGGAGAAAGCCGCCCTGAATATATCCTCCGTGTGAACGGTAGGCCGGAGCTCCTTCCGTACGGTTCATCCGACTGAAAAAATATTCAGCCTGGAGCATCCAGCGTGGGGCTGTGTACAAGCCTTCCAGCAGTCCTTTAACCTCACTTCCCATATTGGGAAAGGAGATTTCCAGCAGAGGCTTTCCAAACAGGGATGTGACTCCGTCGCTGCTGATGCTCCCTTCGGGAGGATATGCTGTATTCACTTCTTTGGTGCGATAAGAAAAAGCCCCTCCCAGGTGAATCCGCCGTTGAGTGTCCGGATGCAGGTTCCTCCATACCAGCCGGCCGGTGGTGACCAGTGCATTTTTTTGCCCTTCTCCCAGTTTGTTGATGTCATTATGGGTGTAGATACCACTGCACCACAAGAGATGGTCCGTATGGAGATAATACGTTGCTCCCAGTTTCCGGCTGTCGGTATATGCCAGTGTAGCTGTCGCAGACTGGTTGAACCGCAAGTCGGCAGTACTGATGAGCATATCCATGGAGAAAGGCTCGTATCCGTTTCCCAAAGAAAGGGTATGCACGCCCGAGTGCAGGTTGAACAGCAGGTCCTTGATGGCTACCTTTCCTCCACCCAGACCGATATCCGCCTTGATTTCATAATGTGATCCGTAAGTAGCTTTGACTCCTATTCGGAAATCCTCGAGCCGGTAGTAGCCCTGTGTACTCTCTTTTCCGTATCCAGATACGGCCGCATCAATGAGGGCACGGGAACGGACCTTGAACTGGAAGGATTCTTGTGCCTGTATACCGGTGCACCATACCCATCCGAGGAGAAGGCAAATGTAGATTTTCGCGCGGTTCATGATTCAGATAATTGCTTGATAGCTTCCTCGGCGGTGATGGTCCATCCATAATCGGCGATACCGAATATGGGAGCCGTGGCGTCCGGATTAATGGCAATGATTTTCTTGGCTCCTTCGATGGCTGAGGTATGCTGGATCTGGCCGCTGATGCCGATTGCGATATACAGGTCGGGGGATACGGTGTGACCGGTCTGTCCGATTTGCAGGTGTGCATCAATCAATCCGGCCTCTACTGCTGCGCGTGATCCTGCCAGAGTGGCTCCAATTCGCTTTCCCCATTCCCGGATTTGCTCTACTGTTTCCTTGCGCTTGACCCCACGTCCGATTCCGATGATAATCCGGCTGTTGCTTAGTGATTCATCCGTATGCAGTTCCTGAAATTCTTTTAGTACCTGGATGCGGGAGTCTGACTGGAATCCGGAAAGGTCGTGCCGGATAATTGCTGCTTGGGAATGAGTATCCGGAGACAGCGGGTGCATGATACCCGGACGGACCGAAGCCATTTGAGGCCGGTGTACAGGAGTAGCAATCGTTGCCATCAGATTTCCTCCGAAGGCGGGACGGATCTGATGCAACAGACGGGTCTGCGGATCAACATCCAGTTGGGTGCAGTCGGCAGTCAGACCGGTCTGGAGTAGGGCTGCCAGGCGGGCCGACAGTCCCCTTCCCTTGGGAGTGGCTCCTACCAGCAAGATTTCCGGTTGCAGTTTGCGTACCAGTCCGGCAATGGCCTGTGCATAATTCTCTTCGATGTACATGTTCAAGGCCTCAGTTTCCAACAAGTGGATTTTCTGTGCTCCATATGCTGCCAGTTCATTTGCAAGTCCCGAAACCTCATGTCCGGCCAGTACCACTTCTACCGGTTCATTTAATTTGCTTCCCAGTTCCCGGGCCTTTCCCAGCAACTCTTTGGTCACAGGAGCCAGTTGCCGGTTTTCTGTTTCTGCCAGCACCCAGATACCTTTTGCCGTAGCTGGTACAGAAGGACTGTCTGTGTCTTTTTCCATTGTCCAGGCTTCCGACGGACATACTTGTACGCAGGTGCCGCACAGACGACATGCATAAGGATCTACCTGAGGAAATTCGTTCCACACGATTGCATTGAAAGGACAACTTTCGGCACAGATGCCGCACTGAGTACAGTTATCTTTCTTTAATTGAAGGGCAAATGTAGGATTGGTCATAAGTATTATTTTTGCTGAGGTTGAATGGATGAATGAAGGATTGAATACAGTTCTTTTCCGCCGTTCAGCCAGTGTATGGACTTGTGGCGCTGAGGAACTTCGGTGGCAATTACGTGAGTGGGAGAGGCCTGTAATCCGGCTTCTGCACGACTGATGTTCAAGTCTTTTTCGTCCCAGCAACAGAGAGGTTTGATTTGTGCCGCTCTCCATGCTGAGAGGGTGGGGGGAGCGACTTCTCCGTTGTCCTTGCCCACCATAATGGCACATGGCAGTGTAATTTCCAGCTGCTGGCGCAGGTGACCCGCTCTTTTGGTCAGGACAATGCCTGATGGATGAATACGGTCAATGCGGATCAGTTGGGTTACTTGTGGAATATTGAGTTGTCCGGCAACTTCAGGACCTACCTGTGCCGTGTCTCCGTCGATGGCCATACGGCCGAAAAACAACAGGTCGAATGTGCCCAGTTTTCTGACGGCAGCTGCCAGTACCAGACTGGTGCACCAGGTATCACTTCCGGCAAAGACCGGTGATGACAGCAGGATGGCACGGTCTGCTCCATACATCAGCGCCTCTCTCAGTACGTTTTCAGCTGATTTCGGTCCCATGCTTACCGCTACAATCTCGGCTCCGGTCTCTTTTTTGAGGTCTACTGCTGCCTGTAGGGCACATAAATCATCCGGGTTTGTTTTTGACAAGGCAGACGAGCGTTTCAAGGTCTTTGTCACCGGATCTATTTCCACTTGAGTGGACTGTGGTACTTGTTTAAGAAAAACTATATATCGTTTCATGGTTTCTATCTATCTTGAAGTTCATAAATGTCGGTTGAAAAAACTTACCCTCCCTTTTTGTTGGAACGGGCGTCGGCGCAGCGTCTCTGAAAGTCGGCTGAAAAAGGATCGACTTCTCCAAATCTGTCGGGAGAGAAGAAAGAAGGGTCGACAAAAGGAGTCTTCCCCATAATCAGTTCTGCTGCAAGCCTTCCCATGCCGCCTCCGGCTGCTACTCCACCTCCGCAACAGCCCGTTACGGTAAAGAGCCCGCGGTAACGGTGAATCGGCCCGATAATGAATTTGGCATCGGGCACGTAGCAGGAAGGTCCGGCCATATAATGCGCGATGGGCAGGTCGTCTATGTCGTGCAGGTACTTTTTCAAAAGGGGAGCACATTCATCCAGTACGCTCCATTTCGCCTTCTCGTTAAAATCAAAGTTTTCCAGTTTGTCGGTCAGGGTCGACGGGTCGAATGCCTGGCACTGGCTTTCGCGCAGTCCGATGATCAGTGCCCCTACATCGGAGCGGGTAAATGCGCGGGCATCAGGAATGACGGTAAACGGATGTTTCGCCGGAAAGCGCTGGCTGTCGATGGAGGTTATCCAGAAATGACTTCTGACCGGAGTAAAAGGAAGTCCGATGTGCAGAGGACGCATCAACAGGTTGGCCCATGCACCTGCTGCGTTGACTACTATCGGTGCAGTGATGACCTCTCCGTTGTACAGTCGGATACCGGTTACGGTATCTCCATCGACGATGATTTCCTTTACCTTACAGTTGGGACGCAGACAGACACCCAGTTGTTTGGCTGCTTTGGCATAGCCGGAGCACAGAAGGGCCGAATCGATAAACGCATCTGTCGGCATATACAAGGCAGTATCTATGGCTTCCTCTGAAATCCACGGCAGCAATTCTTTGCTCCGTTCCCGGCTGATGCGTTCATTCGGAATGCCGAAACGATTGGCCGCCTCTTCCAGGGCCTCCAGTTCCTTTAGAGATGCTTCGGAGGAAGCAATGGTTACACTGCCGCACATTTGCAGATCCAGCGACTCACCCAGCAGGTTCTCTATTTCACTGATACAGTCATAGGTTTCCTGTACAAGTTCCATCAGAGCCGGTTTGGTACGGGCACGAGTCAACAGACAGGCCGCCCGTGCCGAAGCCTGTGAAGCAATTTCGTTGCCGTCAACCAGCAGGATGTCTCCTGCGTTACGCTTTGCAAGCTGATAGGCTGTGGCACATCCCAGCAGGCCGCCACCGATAATAATGATATCGTAATTTGTTTTCATGTCAGTTTAAATGGTATTGTATTGAGGACTAATAAAAATCGTTGATGCTTTCACTTTGTTTTCTTTTATGTATTTTCTGTAAATCAGCAGAGCTGCAATGAGGAAAAGTACCGAACATACGCTTCCTACGATACCGGCTATGTGGTTGAACAACGCAAACCATTCCAACTCGATGTCCAGCAGTTCTTTGGTAGACAGCAAAGTCACTGTACCCATGTAACCGATAAAGTCAATAAGGGCAATGAAGAAACCTACATTTCCTTTGATCCGGAAACAGGCGATAAAACGGTCGAAAAAGATGGTCTGGAATGTCAGATAGGCAATATAGAGAGACAGGCTCTGGATAAACAGCCAGGTGACCGGAGATAAATCGAGGCTTTCGTAATGAAATGACACATAGGTCATGGTCAGACAGCCTGTGATGACCAGTGTCATCAGCCATAAAAGGGCTTTGATGTTGCTCCTGAAGAAAATGAACAGAGCGAAAATCCCAAGAATAATCAAGGTTACGATTGTGTCAATCCGTGCAAAAAGCCAGGAAGACTGATTGCTCATATCCAGGATGTTTACCAGGAAGTCTTCCTTGATGTCGCGCAATACCAGCAGCATGAAATTGCCGATGAACAGCAGGGTCAGTATCGGAGCGTATTTCCGGAACAGTTTCTTCCGGCCTTTTCCGTCCAGCACCACCCGCTCGTTGCGCAAGGCAATGTCTTCGGCTGTCGGTTGCGGAAGTTTTTTCAGCAGGTATCCCATCAGTACCAGTAGCGGAAGGGCAAGGCCTCCGATGGTAGCTGGCATCCAGAACGGATTGATCTGCATCTCGTTCATGGCAAACAGTCCCAAGCTCTTGGCCAGTCCGGAACTGAATACCATACTGACTCCCAACAGACTGGCCAGGATGTCAGTAACCTTTCGCCCTTCAATGAAACTGAAGATGACTCCCCACATACATCCCAGGGAAAGTCCGTTGACAAACATGGCAATTACATTGTAAGGTGCAGGAAGCAGTCCGAATCCGACCAAGGCTGTTTCGGCCAGTATTGCCGAGCCTACAAAGAATTTGAAACGGTTCTCTTTTTTCAGTTCCGAGATAATCTTGATTCCGAAGAATTTGGCAATTACATATCCCAGTATCTGGATGGTAGTTACCGCTACTTTATAGTCGCTTCCTAAAAAGGTGAGTCCCTCGAATGAAGCTGCGGTATAAGGTTTTCGCAATGCATATACCAATGAATAGGAAAGCAGTGCGGCACCACCTGCCCAAAGAATCAGCAGGGCTTCGGATAACTGTTTTTGAACTTTTGCTTGTGTCATAGGTTTATTTTGAAAAGTTTGTATTTCTTGTTTTCACGAGCAAAAGTAGGATGGGGTGAAATCTGAATGAATTAATTTATGATGTATAATATGAGGCCTTTTATGTCATCTTATAATGTCATATTTATATTATAATTATGAAATGGAATTGTAAAGAATGACATACCTCTGTAACATTTGATATTTATCTTTGTAAGTAAAATCATTGCTTATGGACCGGCTGGTATTATTGTACGAAAAGATGAAAAAACTCCGGGAGTGCGGGGTCCGGATGAAGGATATTTCGGAGGAGACGGACATTGCCTCGAGCGTGCTGTCTTCGTTATATTCTTCGGTGCTGCCTATGTATGTCAATCTGCTTTCGAGCGGTGAAGAAATGGAGGCTGCCCTCGACAAGGCTTTGCAGCAGGTGAACAACGTATCTAAACGGAAGTTGTTGGGATGCCTGGATGAGCTGTACGACAAGGTTTGCCATATGGAACCCCGGCTGATGTCTTCCAGAAACAATGGAAAATCGTTTTGGGACGAGGTGGAAAGAGAGGCGGTGAAATACCTGCCTCATGCGGGAGCCTATACCGGACTTTATCTGGCTTACAGTGCTTCTTCTTATTCGGAGGGACTGAAGGTGGAGCCGTATATGATTGCTTCTATAGTAGACGGGGAAACGCTTCCTAAAGTCTACAGTCAGAGCATGTCGGGGGATTATTATACCGGGGTGGGACTGTTTTCTCCTTTTCAGATCGGGTATCTGATGTTCAACGAGCAAAAGCGTCTGCAGCTGGCCTTGAAGGTGATTTATCTTCAGTTGCCTATTATGGAGTATCCCAAGCTGATCAAAGGGGTGTATCTGACGCACGATTATAACCGGAATCCCATTGCACGCCGCATTTTGTTTGTCCGGCAAGGGGATGAAATCAGCCTGGAGGAATTTGCAGAACTCCGTACACGGGTCATTCCGAAAGCGGAGCTGAGTCCGGAAGAGTCGGATTTTTATGAATATACCTGTCATCCGGGAGATGTGATCCGGAGCATGATGCTGGTTTCTCCCGACAGGAACATGGACGATCTGAAGCGGGAAAAGAAAATCCTGGAATTGCTTTGAGACTGTTGTGGTGATAATAAAAAAAGACCGGTATGCGTATACCGGTCTTTTTCTATATTATAGGGTAGGAGAATCAAAATCCTGCCAGTTCAATGACTTTATCGACTGCCTGACTCAATCCTTCCGGATTCTTACCACCGGCAGTAGCAAAATGAGGCTGACCGCCACCGCCACCCTGAATCAGTTTGGCAGCTTCGCGTACCAGCTGACCGGCATTCAGTCCGGCTTTTACCTGATCTTCACTCATAGTGACTGTCAGCAACGGTTTTCCTTCGAACTCGCTGCCGATTACTACGAACAGGTTTTCAGGGAACTGGCCTTTCAACTGGAAGGCAATGTTCTTCACTGCGTCGGCAGGCATCGGCAATACGGCCTTGATAACCTTAACACCGTTGACATCCTTTGCAGATTCAATCAGCTTGCTCTTCACTGAGGCTTCTTTTTCTTTCATGAACTCTTCTACCTGCTTCTTCAGGCCTGCATTTTCGTCAATGTATTTGGCGATGGCAGCCTTCAGGTCGGGAGCGTTGTTGAACAGGGCCTTCAGGTCGCTGAGGGTATCCTGTACGGTGTCGAACATTTCTTCAACCTTCGCTCCGGTTACGGCTTCGATACGGCGTACACCGGCAGCTACAGAACTTTCAGAAATGATTTTTACCATACCGATCTTTCCGGTAGCCGATACGTGAGTACCTCCACAGAATTCGATGGAAGAACCGAACTGTACGACACGTACTTCATCACCGTATTTCTCACCGAAGAGGGCGATGGCACCCAGTTCACGGGCCTTTTCAATCGGCAGGTTGCGGTATTCGGTCAAAGGTACGTTTTCGCGGATCTTGGCATTGACCAGGTGTTCTACTTCGCGGATCTGTTCCGGAGTCACTTTCTGGAAGTGAGAGAAGTCGAAACGCAGAGAGTCCGGAGTCACCAATGAACCTTTCTGTTCTACGTGTGTACCCAGTACCTGACGCAGTGCTTCGTCGAGCAGGTGAGTACAAGAGTGGTTGGCCGCACAGGCATCACGCTTGTCGGTATCTACACAAGCCATCATCGGAGCATCGAGGTGTTCCGGCAATTTCTTGGCAATGTGGATCGGCAGGTTGTTTTCTTTCTTGGTGTCGATGATGTCGATGGTCTCGAATTCGCTGACCAGTACACCGGTATCACCTACCTGACCACCACTTTCTGCATAGAACGGAGTGTCGCTCAGTACAATCTGATATAAAGTCTGATTCTTCTGTTTTACCTGACGGTAACGCAGGATAGAAGTCTCATATTCTGTATAATCGTATCCTACAAATGTAGTCTCACCTTCTTTCAAGGTAATCCAGTCGCCGGTTTCTACAGCAGCTGCATTACGGGCACGGTCTTTCTGCTTCTTCATTTCAGCCTCGAAACCTTTCACGTCGGCAGTCATTCCGTTTTCACGCAAAATCAGTTCGGTGAGGTCGAACGGGAATCCGAAGGTATCATACAAGGTAAATGCATCTACTCCGCTGATTTCGGTCTTTCCTGCAGCCTTGGTTTCGGCCATGGTCTTGTCGAGCAGACGGATACCGGTTTCCAGTGTACGCAAGAAAGATTCTTCTTCTTCCTTGATTACTTTTTCAATCAGTGACTGCTGGGCTTTCAGTTCCGGATAAGCTCCTCCCATGTTTTCAATCAGTACCGGAACCAGCTTGAACATGAATGCCTGTTTCTGTCCGAGGAAGGTGTACGCATAACGTACGGCACGGCGCAGGATACGGCGGATCACGTAACCGGCTTTGGCATTTGAAGGCAACTGACCGTCTGTGATAGAGAAGGCGATGGTACGGATGTGGTCGGCGATTACGCGCATGGCCACGTCAATCTTTTCGTCTTTTCCATAAGTGACTCCTGCCAGGTCACCGATTACCTTGATGATCGGCTGGAATACATCGGTATCGTAGTTGGAGCGTTTGCCCTGCATGGCCATACACAGACGTTCGAATCCCATACCGGTATCGATTACCTTGGCTGGAAGACCTTCCAGGCTGCCGTCTGCCTTACGGTTGTACTGCATGAACACCAGGTTCCAGATTTCAATTACCTGCGGGTGGTCTTTGTTTACCAGTTCACGTCCCGGGATGAGCTTGCGTTCTTCTTCCGGACGCAGGTCGATGTGGATTTCTGAGCAAGGACCGCAAGGACCTGTATCACCCATTTCCCAGAAGTTATCGTGCTTGTTACCGTTGATGATGTGGTCGGCCGGCATGTACTGTTCCCAGTAAGAAGCGGCTTCGTTATCACGTTCCAGACCTTCTTCCGGGCTTCCTTCGAATACAGTGGCATATAAGTGAGCGGGATCGATTTTCAGTACGTCCACCAAAAATTCCCAGGCCCAGCTGATGGCTTCTTTCTTGAAGTAATCGCCGAAAGACCAGTTGCCCAGCATCTCAAACATTGTATGGTGATAGGTATCATGACCTACTTCTTCCAGGTCATTGTGCTTACCGCTTACGCGAAGACATTTTTGAGAGTCTGTCACACGTTTGTATTTTGCAGGGTGGTTACCCAGGATAATGTCTTTGAACTGGTTCATACCTGCATTGGTAAACATCAGAGTAGGATCGTCCTTGATTACCATCGGTGCAGACGGTACAATCTGATGCCCTTTCGACTCGAAGAATTTTACAAAAGAGTCGCGGATTTCATTTGCTGTCAACATAATGTTTATATTATCTTGTAGTTAATATTCTGAAAATTGATTTGCAAAGATAATCGGTTTTATTATTTTTGTCCGTATGTTTTGGGGAAAACTTGAGTTTTGCTACCTTAAAAAATTTCAAAATTTGAATTGAATGCGTAAAGTTTACTATATATACAATCCGAAGACGCGTACTTATGATCGGATTTATCCTACCGTACGTCAGCGCGTAATGAATTACTTGCGTAATCTGTTTATTGGAATGGGACTGGGAGCCGGCAGCTTTATCGTACTTTTGCTGATATTCGGGTCTCCTTCTGAAAAAGATCTGAGGATGGAAAACTCTCGCTTACAGTCACAGTATCACATTCTTTCTTCGCGGCTGGATGAGGCGCTGGGGGTGATGCAGCAGCTTCAGCAGCGCGATGACAATCTCTACAGGGTCATCATGCAGGCCGATCCGGTGGCCGACGGGCTGCGTACGGCCAGTTACAGCAAAACCAACCGTTACGAGGAACTTATGGATATGGCCAGTTCCAAGCTGGTGGTGAATACCACTCAGAAGATGGACCTGCTTTCCAGACAGTTGTATATCCAGTCGAAATCGTACGATGAGATTGTCGACCTGTGCAAGCGGCACGATGAGATGCTGGCTTGTATTCCGGCCATTCAGCCTGTGGCGAACAAGAACCTCAAGCAGACAGCCTCCGGTTACGGTAACCGTATCGACCCGATTTACAAGACCATCAAATTTCATGCGGGAATGGACTTCTCGGCGAATGTCGGTACGCCGGTATATGCGACCGGAAATGCCAAGGTGGTGAAAGCCGGGTGGGAAGGACTTTATGGAAACTGTATTCTGCTGGACCACGGCTTCGGTTATGTGACCCGATATGCCCACCTGAGCAAGATAGATGTGAAGGTAGGGCAGAAGGTGGTACGTGGAGAGACCATCGGCAAGGTGGGAAGTACCGGGAAAAGTACCGGCCCTCATTTGCATTATGAGGTACACCTGAAAGGAAAAATCATGAATCCGGTCAATTATTATTTTATGGATTTGAATGCGGACGATTACGACAAGATGATCCAGTTGGCCGAGAACCATGGAAAAGTATTCGACTAATCTGACTTATTTCTGATTGCATATGGTACTGAAAAAAAAGCCCTTGAAACTGTATTATTCCATCAAGGAGGTGGCAGAGATGTTTGACGTCAAGGAATCTCTGCTGCGCTATTGGGAAAAGGAATTCCCGATCATTTCTCCCAAGAAGGCTGCCGGAAATATCCGTCAGTACCGGGAGGAGGACATCGCCAATGTGCGCCTGGTCTATCACCTGGTCAAGGAGAAAGGAATGACGCTGGCCGGAGCCAAGCAGAGGCTGGAGCAGAATAAGGAAGCGGTACGGGATACGGCGGAAATCGTTGCCCGCCTGAAACGGGTGCGCGAGGAACTGCTGAGCATGCGCAAGGAACTGGATTATATTACCTGACGGAGGAGGTTTCCGTAAGGTGAAAAAGGCTTTTGACGGAAAACGTAAAGAGGGCAGATTATCACTGCTGGAAAACGGCCCTGCTTAACAGCCGTTCTGATAAAACAATTCGTCCTGAACAGCTGGAAGGTTGTTCAGGACGAATTGTTTTATTCAGTAATAATGTCATCAAAGTTTTCTATACGCGTCACTTTCTTGATGTGGTCAATCTTCTTCAAGTTCGTACAAATCGTATTCACATCATCTACGTCGTGTACATACAACTGGATTCTTCCTTCGAAAATACCGTCGTTCGATTCGATGTGCAATTTGTGGATGTTTACATTCAGTTGCTGCGAAATAATCTGAGTCACCTGGTTCAACACACCTATACCGTCTATTCCTTTCAGGTATACATTGACCGGGAAGTTCAGGGCTTTTCCAATCTCCCACTTGACAGCCAGCAGACGGTTGCCGAAACTGGTCTTCAGTTGCGTGGCAATAGGACACTGCCGTTTGTGAATCACAATACGGTTGTTGTCATCAATGTATCCCAGTACGTCATCTCCCGGAATAGGCTTGCAGCAGTCCGCCAGGATATAGTTTTTCTGGATGGCATCGGGAGTAATCTTGATGATTTTCTTCTTGTCAATCTCCAGCGGAGCCGCTTCTTTCTTCTCCTCGGGCTTGGACTTGTTTCCTCCGAATGCAAACGAGATGTACTTCTTCCAGTTGGTAGGAGTCGGTTTTCCCTTCAGTTCATCCCTGTCGACATCGCCCAGTGTGAATACTCCCTGTCCGATACTTAAAGTCAGCTCTTCGAAATTCTTCACATGATGCAGCGTACAGAGTTTTTTGGTATTCTCATCGTTAAACTCTACCCCCTCTTTATGGAAGAAATCCGTCAGCAGGTCTTCACCTTTCTGCTGGTATTCTTTTTTCTCGCGTTTCAGGATGGCCAGAATCTTTGTCTTGGCCTTTGCGGTGGTTGCAAAATTAATCCATGAAGGCTGTACCTTCTGGGATTTGGAAGTCAGGATTTCCACCTGGTCTCCACTCTGCAGCTTGTGGCTCAGCGGTACGAGCTTATGGTTGACTTTCGCGCCGATACAGTGGCTGCCCAAGAAAGTATGGATGGAAAATGCAAAATCCAGCGCCGTACAGTTCTGCGGCATGGTCTTGATTTCCCCCTTCGGGGTAAAGACAAAAATCTCTGAAGCAAACAGGTTCAGCTTAATGGTATCCAGGAAATCGAGGGCATCCGGCTGCGGATCGTCCAAAATTTCCTTAATGGTTTTCAGCCACTTGCTCAGTTCGCCTTCGTCTTCGCTGCCTCCACCTTCCTTGTATTTCCAGTGTGCGGCAAACCCCTGTTCAGCCACATCGTTCATCCGCTCACTTCGTATCTGCACCTCAATCCACTGTCCCTTATTGCTCATCAGGGTTACGTGAAGTGCCTGATACCCATTGGCTTTCGGGTGACTGACCCAGTCCCGCAACCTGTCGGGATGCGGCTTGTAGATTTTGGATATCGCTACATATATGTCAAAGCAGTCGTTCAGTTCCTCCTCCTCGTTGCGTGGAGTAAAGATAATCCGGACCGCAAGAATGTCATAAATCTCTTCGAAAGTAATGTGCTTGGTCTGCATCTTATTCCAGATGGAATAAGGAGATTTGATGCGGGCAAGAATCTGATAGGGAATACCCATCTTGTCCAGTTGCTCACGGATAGGAGCCGTAAATTCGGTAAAGATGCTGTCACGCTCCTTTTGCGTTTCCTGCAATTTATGCTGTATCTCCTGGTAGGTTTCCGGATGCTCATACTTGAAACTCAGGTCTTCCAGTTCTGTCTTGATACGGTTCAACCCCAGACGGTTGGCCAACGGGGCATAAATATATAAGGTCTCTCCGGCAATTTTATACTGCTTGCTCGGAAGCATGGAGCCCAATGTACGCATGTTATGAAGGCGGTCGGCAATCTTGATCAGAATCACACGGATGTCGTCATTCATCGTAAGCAGCAGCTTCTTGAAGTTTTCTGCCTGGGCTGAGGCCCGGTCGCCGAAAATTCCTCCCGAAATCTTGGTCAGTCCGTCTACAATCTGTGCAATCTTAGGACCGAACAGGTTTTCGATGTCTTCCACGGTATAGTCCGTATCTTCTACCACATCGTGGAGCAAGGCAGAACAGATGGAGGTCGAACCCAGCCCGATTTCTACGCATGCGATGCGGGCTACCGCGATAGGATGCAGTATATAAGGTTCTCCCGAGCGCCTTCTGACTCCTTTATGAGCTTGTCTTGCAAAATTGAAGGCTTTGGTAATGATTTCTACTTTTTTACGGTGTTTACTTTCCAGATATCGGCTCAATAATTCTTGAAAAGCCTCATTGATTTGTTTTTCATCTGCTTGTTCTTGCACCTGTTTCTCATCCGTCATTGTTTGTCCCTCCATAATCTATATTGCAAAAATAAGGAAAATAAAGAATTAACCAAGTGTAATATATATTTTTTTGTTGAAGGGAAATGAAAAGCCCCCTGTCTGCTTCATGTAAATTCAGCAGGCAGGGGGCTTGTATGATTTCGTCATATTATTTTATCACCTGATGCGGATGGATTTTCCGGCACGTATGTTGCTTCCCTTTATGCCGTTCAATCGTCTCAACTGGCTGACGCTGACTCCGTAACGTGCGGCGATTCCTCCCAGTGTCTCACCGTTTCTGATTCTGTGATAAACGGCTTTTCCGGAACTTCCGGCTGTCTGTTGCGGCACGGATACAGTCTTGCGGCGGGTCTGATAAACCTCCGGCTTATAGTTATAGATACTGTCTTCATGTTCCAGGAAACAGCTGACCATGTTGTTGGGCAAACGCAGGGCATAAGTCTCTTCGTTGCCGGGGATGATGTCTTTCTTGAATTCCGGATTCAAAGCTCTCAGCTCATCCACGCTGATCTTACATACGTCGGAGATTTGCTGGAAATGGAGCGGGCGAGAGATGTGGATGGTATCCGTTCCCTCGGGCATACGCATTTCGAGCGGACTGATATTGTGTTCACAATAGTAAGTCATGATGTAGTTGGCTGCAATGAATGCTGGCACATAGCTTCGGGTCTCTTTAGGCAGGTAATTATAGAGCTTCCAGAAATCCTTTTCCCCGTCGGCACGGCGGATGGCCTTGTTGATGGTTCCCGGACCGCAGTTGTAGGCAGCCAGTACCAGGTTCCAGTCGTGGTAAATATCGTATAAATCCTTCAGGTAGCGTACGGCTGCCCGGGTAGACTTTATCGGATCACGGCGTTCGTCAACCAGACTGGTACTCTTCAGACCATAGATCTTACCTGTAGCCAGCATGAATTGCCACAGTCCCACAGCTCCCTGCCGGGAAGTAGCCATCGGATTCAATGCCGATTCGATGACAGGAAGGTATTTCAGTTCCAGTGGAAGATCGTATAAGTCGAGCGCTTCCTCGAATATCGGCATGTAAAAATTGTTGGCGCTTAACATAAATGCAACTTTCTGTCGCAAGCGAGTTGCATACATGTCAATGAATTTCCTTACAATCTCATTATAAGGCATTTCGATAATGGCCGGTATTCTCTGCAGGCGTTCAATATAGATCGAATCACTGATTTCCGGACTGTTGTCGGTAGCGACACAGTTCTCTCCCAGGTTGATATAATTCTTTGAAATCCAGTCCAGGTAAAGACTGTCCGTTTCGGAAAGCATTCCTTCCGGAAGTGTCATCGTGTCTTCCAGCTTCTCAGCACTTTGTCCGGAAAGGCTTCCTCCGGTGGTTTGTGCGCTTAAAGTTGTCGTGGTACTTAGAAAGGTTATAAACCCAATTAAAATTTTCTTCATGTTCTAAAATTTGATACTGCACTGCAGGCCAATGCCCTGAGGCATCTGCCGGTATGCATCATTAAAAATAGCAGGTTCCAGTGTCATACCCAGATCCTTGGAGATGTCGAAGTTGGACAACTCGGCATCAACGTATGCATCAATCACAGAAAGCAGGTATACGCCGATAAAGACGAAAATACTTAAATCCCGTTGTCTGCGGTATAAATCTTTTCTTTTCCGGAACAGTTCCTGGTAATAACTCAGTCTGGCCTGTACGTCGGCCTGTGTGATTCCAGGTCCCATGAAATCCATATAACTGTTGTTGTTGGGGTTATCGCTCATGATGTCCTGATAAGCCTGTGAATAATCTTTGTACATGCGGTTATTCCAGGTCAGGGCATATGTACATCCTACGAATCCTCCGTAGATGATGGGGAGTTTCCAGTATTTCCGGTTGTAAATCTGTCCGGCTCCCGGAATGGCCAGGGAAAGCCAGATCGAATTGTTCGGAATCGGAAGCCATTGCTTTTTGGAATGTGAGTCGGCAGTGATTTCCGGTTCTTTAAATTTCTGGGCAGAATCAGCCTGCTGCATCAGCCGGGTGGTATCGACAGGCGCTTCCAACTGAAGAATCTTCTGCTCCTGTGCGGTCAGTGAGTCCGGCTGCAAGGCAGGAAAGTCCGCACTGGCCCCGATTGTGTCTGCCGGGAATACTTCATTATTATCCCCTGCCGGCAATACCTGTGCCTTTATGTCATTTCCCGGCAAGAAGCAGAGAAACCACACCATCATGAACAACGTATATGTAATTGATATTTTTCTCAAAGCAAACTGTTTTTTATTCGGTTGTAGGTTTAAGCGAATCCAGTATATCCATGATTCGTTCCAAATCGCTTTCACTGTTAAACGGGATACTGATTTTTCCTTTTCCTTTATTGCTGCATGACAGCTGTACCTTTGTTCCGAAAAAATTGCAAAGATGATTCTGCAGGGTAGTGTATTCTTCCGAGAGTTTTGCACCTTTGGGAGTAATCTTTTTCCCGTTGGCTTCGATTGTCTCACCTAACGAGAGGTTTTTGACCATCTCTTCTACCTTGCGTACAGAATATTCCTGGGCAATGATTTCCTTGAAAATCTTGAGCTGCAGCTGAGGATCTTCCAAAGCCAGCAGTGCCCGGGCATGTCCCATATCTATTTCTCTGTTTTTCAAAGCCATCTGTATCGGAGCAGGCAGCTTCAGCAACCGGAGGTAATTGGCGATTGTCGTTCTTTTCTTGCCGACGCGTTCACTCAGCCGTTCCTGGGTCAGCTCGTACTGCTCAATCAGATGCTGATAAGCCAGTGCGATTTCCAGTGAGTTGAGGTCTTCACGCTGAATGTTTTCAATCAGTGCCATCTCCAGCACATTCTCGTCGTCAGCTGTACGGATATAAGCCGGAATGGTGGTCAGTCCTGCCAGTTTGGAAGCCCTGAATCTCCGTTCTCCGGCAATGATCTGATAGGAGTCGTCACTGATCTGCCGCAGTGTGATAGGCTGTATGATGCCAATTTCGGCAATTGAATCTGCCAATTCCTGTAAGGCGATCGGATCAAATTCACGCCGAGGCTGGTTCGGATTGACTGTAATCTTGCTCAGTTCCACCTCATTGATGGACGACGAGCCCGATGTCCTTACTTCTTCGTTGGTCGAAATAAGTGCGTCAAGTCCTCTGCCTAATGTAAATTTTTTCTGTACTGCCATAGTTCTATAAAATATGAAGAAAGAGAATCGAACCGGCTTTGACCGCTCTCTTTCTTCCTACTATCTATATAATTATGTTATTTGTTCTTGTTAATGATCTCGTTGGCCAATGCCAGGTGGTTCTTGGCCCCTGTAGAATCCGCATCGTACAGGATGGCTGGGATTCCATGGCTTGGCGCTTCGCTCAGTTTGACATTTCGCTGGATGATGGTCTTGAAAACCAGTTCCTGAAAATGTCTTTTGACTTCATCGTAAATCTGATTGGCCAGACGAAGACGTGAGTCAAACATGGTCAGCAGGAATCCTTCTATTTCCAGGTTCGGATTCAGCTTCGATTTGATGATCTTGATGGTGTTCAGCAATTTGCTGATACCTTCAAGAGCGAAATATTCACATTGTACCGGAATGATTACGGAATCGGCTGCAGTCAGTGCATTGATGGTAATCAGTCCCAATGAAGGAGAGCAGTCTATCAGAATATAGTCGTATTCATTCTTCATGGGCTCCAGTGTTTTCTTCATGATTTTCTCTCTATTCTCCAAGTTAAGCATCTCAATCTCCGCACCCACTAAGTCTATGTGAGAGGGGATGATGTCCAATCCGTCAATATCGGTAGTATATATAGCTTCCCTGACATCGGCCTGGTTGATGATACATTCATAAATGGAACAGTCAATTTCTTTCAGGTCTACTCCTAATCCTGAAGATGCGTTTGCTTGTGGGTCAGCATCAACAACAAGTACTTTTTTTTCTAAAGTAGCCAATGATGCGGCCAAATTAATAGTAGTAGTCGTTTTACCTACTCCGCCTTTTTGATTGGCTAAAGCAATTATTTTTCCCATATTAATCAGTTTATCTGATTGCGAAATAACAAATAAATGATGAGAGTCAGTATCTGCTTTCCGATGCAATTCCGAAAAATGTTGATAACTCACATCTTCTGTTAATAACTTCGAGAGAGCAAAGATATATAATTCTGTGCAATGAAAGCGGCCTCGGGTATCTAAAATTTGCAAATATCCGTACTGATTTTCACGCTTCCGAAAGAATCATTCCGTAAATGTGCTTGCTGCAGATTCCCAGGGGCTTTTAAAGAGGAGTCAGGAATTGTATGGGATGGAGATTTATTGTAACTTTACACCGTCAATAGAAATTGTGTATATGGAAAAAAGACCTCTTTTGTTGGTATCGAATGATGATGGTGTAAATGCCAAAGGAATACATGAGTTAATAAAAGTGTTGCGCCCGCTGGCCGATTTGATTGTGGTGGCCCCCGATGGTCCCCGTTCCGGTTCTTCCGGAGCAATTACTTCAGAGCATCCTCTGCGGTGCGTGAAGGTGGAGCAGGCTCCCGGACTGACGGTCTATAAGTGTTCAGGTACTCCGGTCGACTGTGTGAAACTGGCACTGGATTCCTTGGTTCCCCGGGTTCCCGACCTGGTGATCGGCGGTATCAATCATGGTGATAATTCTTCGGTGAACATACATTACTCGGGCACGATGGGAGTGGTGATTGAGGGTTGTTTGAAGGCAATTCCTTCTATCGGTTTTTCGCTCTGCAACCATTCGGCAGATGCTGATTTCTCTCCGTGTCTTCCTTATATAGAGCTGATTGTCAAGAGAGTATTGGAAAAGGGATTGCCTCAGTGGACTTGTCTGAATGTGAATTTCCCGAATACGGAGCAACTGAACGGGGTCCGTATCTGCCGGCAGACTCAAGGGGTATGGACGAATGAATTTGTCAAGGCAGACCATCCGCGTGGCGGAAACTATTACTGGCTGACGGGAGAGTACGTCAATCTGGAGCCCGATCAGGAGGATACAGACCACTGGGCACTGGATCATGATTATGTGGCCATTACTCCTGTACAGGTCGATATGACGGCTTATGCGTTATTGGCTGAAATGAAAAACTGGGACTTGAAGTTATGAAATACTATTTGATTGCCGGTGAGGCTTCGGGCGATTTGCATGCCTCCAATTTGATGGCAGCTTTGAAAAAGGAGGACCCGCAGGCTGAGTTCCGCTTCTTTGGCGGAGATCTGATGAAGCAGGTGGGAGGAACTCTGGTAAAACATTACCGGGATCTGGCTTACATGGGCTTTATTCCGGTACTGCTGCATTTGCGTACCATTTTCCGGAACATGCACGTGTGTAAGATGGATATCGTAAACTGGAAACCGGATGTGCTGATTCTGATAGACTATCCGGGCTTCAATCTGAAGATTGCTGAATATATAAAAAAGCATACGCAGATACCGGTTTATTATTATATCTCCCCCAAAATATGGGCCTGGAAAGAATATCGCATCAAGAATATCAAGCGCGATGTGGACCGCCTCTTTTCCATCCTTCCTTTTGAAATCGATTTTTTTCGCAAGCACCATTATCCGGTATGCTATGTGGGAAATCCTTGTGTGGATGCCGTGCATGATTACCTGCAGAAAAACGAAAGGAATTTTCAGCAGTTTGTTGCCGATAATGCACTAGAAGACAAACCGGTACTGGCTCTCCTGGCTGGAAGCCGGAAGCAGGAAATCAAAGACAATCTGGTCCGTATGGTGGAGGCGGCAGGCAAATTCTCTCAGTACCAGCTTGTGGTAGCAGGGGCTCCGGGACTCGATGAAGCCTTTTACCGGAAATATGTGGGGCAGGAGGTCAAAGTGATTTTCGGACAGACTTACCGTCTGTTGCACCATGCAGAGGCTGCTTTGGTGACATCGGGAACCGCTACCTTGGAAACGGCTTTGTTTCGTGTGCCGCAAGTGGTCTGTTATTACATTTCGTGCGGCAAACTGGTTTCTTTCCTGCGCCGGATGATTTTGAAGGTGAAGTACATTTCTTTGGTCAACCTGATTGCAGACAGGGAAGTGGTGAAAGAACTGGTTGCCGATGGCATGACGGTCTTGAACGTGCACGATGAACTGTGCAAGATCATTCCCGGGGGAAATGCCCGGAACCGCATGCTGGCCGATTATGAGAGGGTTATCGGAATTCTCGGCGAGGCAGGGGCTTCACAGCGGGCAGCAAAAGCGATGATAGAAGAACTGCGCCGTAAGTGATGCTCTTATAAGTGTTGCTCTTATTATAAAACCTGATATGATAAAAACTAATTCGTCCATGAGGCATTTCTTTCCGTGCAGGAATGCTTCATGGACGAATTGTTTTTTTATTACTTGATTTGCCAATTAATTTTCTGCAGGTACCGTTGCGGCATTTTCAGCTGGAGCCACCGGTTCTTTGTCTTTGATGCCAAACAGCCAGCGGAAGAAACGAACCAGGAAGTTGCGTTTTTTCGGTGCCTGTGCGGCTGGTTGTTCCACTGGAGCCTGAATCTGAGTGGAATCCTTCTGCAAGGTATCTGCCGGTGCGACAATCAGACTGTCATTGGCCGTTTTCTGAAGAAGGGCAGGCGGAAGGATGCTGTCTGTCTGGAGATGGAGCAGCGAATCTTTCTTCAGCGAATCCTGGAGAAGTACCGGAGGTTGCGGTAATACCGTATGGTTCAAAGTATCTTTTTGCGGGCGGGGAGCCTCTTTGGGTTCCGGTGCTTTGCGAGGTATTTTGAATTGTACCGGTACGGAGTATTTGCAGCGGACTGCCCGGCCGTTTTCCTTTCCCGGAATCCAGCGTGGCATGTTTCTGATGGCTGTCAGGGCTGCCGTATCCATACTGGCTTCCAAGTGTCTGACAATGACCGGAGAGGTGATTTCTCCATTGGTTTCTACCACGAACTGCACGGCAACCACTCCTTCAATTGAATCGCGGAGGGCCTGAGGAGGGTATACAAGATTCCTTTTCAGATAGTTGACGAAGGCTTTCATACCTCCTCGTGGAAATTCGGGCATCTGTGAGACGACCGAATATACCCTTCCGGCACTTTTTTCTTTCATGTAGACGGTATAAGGGTCGTTGGTTTCTTTAAGGAAGGGGGTGATGTTCAGCAGGCGGTTTTCCATGCCTTCCGCACGTATGGCGATGGGGTGGTTGTAATCGGCTTCAATCTGGAATAATCCGATTTCATCCGAAACCGTTTTCCTTCCCGTTCCCTGAATGCTGATGATGGCTCCGGTGATGGGATTGTCTTTCTCGTCTTTTACGAAGCCTTCAATGCTGAAGGTCTGGTTCTGCTGTTTGAATACCGCAATGTCTTCGGGACTGTCCAGATAGAAAGTACGGATGTTTTTTTCTTTTTCCAGTGGAAAAGACAGAACAGACTTCTGTAAATCGGACAGGAAATACAGGGAAGCCGTGTAGGTATAACTGGAGCTTGCATCGAAATCGAAAACGATTACTCCTTCCTTATCTGTTCTGTATTCATTGCTTCTCCCGTTGATTTTCAGGAGTACTTCAGTCTGAGGTTCGCAGGTTGATTTTAATATCGTAAACTGAAAGTTGGTTTTGGCGTTTTGTGCATACAGCCAGGGCGTGCCGATGAAAATGAGACACAAGGCAAGAAATGGAAGTAACTGAAATCTTTTATCTTGATTCATAATTGCTAATAATAGATGTGCAAAACTACAAGTATTCCTGCGTTCTGCAAAGTTTCTTCCTCATTTTTTCTTGCTTGTGTTCATTCTGCTTATTTAAAACGTTTTTTCTTTTTGTACTGATAGATACGTCTGATGGCATGGTATCGGCTCAGACGGATCTGATACCGGTAGGCCAGGCATGCGGTCAGGAAATATACTCCAGCCTGGATCCATAAGGCACGGAATTCGGGTATGACTTCGTGCAGTGTGGCCCCCATGCTGTTTATCCGGACAAAACCGTTGATACCGAAGGTCGATGGGAATATCCATGACACCACTTCCCAAAATTTGGGTATGGCGGCTCCCGGCCAGGAAATTCCAGAGATGAACAACAGCGGTACGGAAGTGAAGACGTAAATCATCATACAGGCTTCTCTGTGATGTATGAAGATGGAGCATGTAATGGCAAAAAAGATACATGCCAGCAGATAGGGCAGCACAAAAGCAATCAATGTACCAGGCTGTGCAATTTGTACCAGACTGAACAGTTTGGGGACGACGCAGAGTACATAAGCAGCTACCAGTGTGTAAATGAGCAGGTAAGCAAATGATTTGCCCAATACGATGCGCAGGGTTCCCTGATATTGTCTGGCGATAGGTACGAGGTCGTGAAAACGGTTGTTCTCACGGGCGGTACCGGCTGACAGTCCTATGCCGAGCAGGAGTGTCTGCTGGATAATCAGCATCAGCACGGCCGGAATCAGAAAACTGGCAAATCCGTTTTGCGGATTGAACAGAGAGACAGCTTCGTACTCAATCGGGGCAGTGGTGATTTCATCCTGCCGGTCTGTGGTATTGCCAGCGCGTTGGATTTTAATGCTTTTGTTCATTGTCAGTGAGGCCTCGGTACTGGCAGTCAGGATGGCCTTGTAATAAAGCATTCCGCTCATATCACAGAAGATGCTGACGTGTGTCTGCTCCCCCTGTGCAATATCTTTACTGAAGTTTTCCGGAATGTAGATAATACCGTATACGTCCTGTCTTTTGACCAGTTCTTTGGCTTCTTCCATGTCGGCGCAGTAGGACTGGATCTTGATATCCGGACTTCCGTCTGCCAGCCGCAGGAATTCCCGGCTCGAACTGGAATGGCTTTGATCGACCGCGGCTACCGGTACTTCACGTACCACCTCGGAGGTATAGATGAACGCATAGACAAGCGGATATGCCAGCGGAACGAGCAGGAAGAAAATCAGTACCCCCTGATCCTTGAACGTGGCCCGCAGTTCTTGGCAGCAGATGTGAAACAAGCCGCTTAATCCTTGCCTAACGATATGTTTGAATGAATAATTGTTCATGGTTTAAAATTTTAAGGGATATACACATATTGAGTCATGACAGTGCGGATGCGTTTCAGTACGAAAAATGGCAAAAGCATGAATATCAGCAATGCCACCACCGAATGCCAGGCATAAATAATGGGATATCCGTTTAGGGCAAGATTTACATATAGCAGGAAATAATGCCGCAGAGGGAAGAGGTTGCTGAGTGCCTGCAGGGTGGGATGCATGGCCATCACCGGAAAGGTAAATCCGGAAATGGAGAATGAAATGACTCCCCACAGAGACCCGGCACTCAGAGCCAGTCGCAGGCTTCCGAATATTCCGAAGAAGAGTACCCCGATAGCCTGTGAAGCCAGTACCAGTGCCATGCTGATCAGAATCATCGGCAATATGCCACTGTGACACGGATAGTGCAGATAGCCGTACAGGTATACGTTGTAGAAAATCGCCATGATAAAAAAGAACATACTCTGTGGCAGTAATTTTCCTACGATGGCCGTGATAATCGACTGGTCTGCTTTCTCCATCAAGTCATGAGCCGTATTGTCTTTGATCTCTGTTCCCAGTGTATAGCTGGTGGTGAGGAATATCAGCAGCATCAGTATACCGGGAAAAATCGTATTGCAGAGATAGATCGAATAATTCAGCCAGGGATTACTGATGGCATGAGTATCGATTACGATGGGCTGCAGAAATGCGAGTGCCTGCCGCTCGGTAGCTCCCTTGGCCAGCAGCGTACTCTGGCCGATGGCAGCTGAGGCCAGTTCAGACATCATTCGCTGGTCTTTGTAGAGCAGTGAGGCTGCTACCAGGTAGGCGTTGTTGGTGTAGAACGATACCCGGGGCTGCTTGCTGGAAATGGCCTTTTCGGTAGTTCCTTCCGGAATATAGTAAAATGAATAGATTTCTCCTCTTTGCATAGCCTGTCTCGCATCGTCAAAGCTGCTGTAATGCTTGACTACCTGTGTCTGCTGAAAGGCATCCAGGTTGCGGATGATGTTACGCGTGACGGAGGTATTGTCCAAATCCACAACTCCCGATGGCAGGTTAGTAGGCAGTCCTTCGTCCATCAGCGTAGAAAAGAAGATGAAACTAAGTACCGGAGCTATTACCATGCAAAACAAATACATGGGTTTGGTTGCAATGCGTTTGATTTCCCGGACAACAACCTCTGACAGGCATTTATGGATTGTAATTGACATATAAACAGATGGATAAACAATAATTTATTTTTCAATGATGGCCGACATTCCCGGACGCAGGGACTCGACGGGCTGCACCGGTTTGGCTTTTACCTCAAACGTCTTCAGGTCGAACTGTCCGGTAGTCTTGGTGGCTTTCCAGGCGGCATAAGTACCCAGGTCTTTCATGTAAGTGACTTTGAAGGTCACGTCTTTGTCCAAGGCCGGAACATATGCCTTTATTTCTCCGCCTACGCTGAAATCCTTCAGGAAGTCTTCACGGACATTGAACGTTACCCACATGTCTTCCATCTGGGCGATGTTCATGATCGGGGCGCCAGTACCTACCAGTTCTCCGACTTTAGGGAAAATTTCGGTCACTTCTCCGTCGGCAGAGGCAATCAGGTAGGTTTCTTTGATGTATGAGTTGACTTCTGCCACGGCACCTTTCGCACGTTCTACCTGGGCAGCTGCCATTTCCTTATCCTCTTTCTGAGCTCCGTTCTTTGCCATGGTATATTGTGCCTTGGCCGCTTTTTCCGTAGCAGCCATTGCATCATATTGTGCCTTGGCCTCGTCGCGTTTCTGGGCCGACATCACTCCGCTTTCAAAAAGACGGTTTACCCGCTGATAAGATTTTTCAGCAATCTCCAGTCCGGCTTTGGCTTTCTGCCACATTTCATAAGCAGCCTGTAGCTGTTCGGCACGTACTCCTTTTTCCGCTTTCTGACTGAGCGCTAAAGCGGCCTGTTCTGCGGCCTGTGCCTGTGACAGTTTCGCCATGACTTCCGGGGCTTCCAGAATGGCCAGTGTGTCTCCGGCTCTGACTTTATCTCCTTCGTATACCCAGTATTTTAAAATTCTTCCAGGCACCTTGCTGGATACTCTATATTCTGTGGCTTCGGCTTGTCCCTGTATAATTTCCGGTCCTTTACCCAGTGTAAAGAAACCGATCACGCTGACCAGAATAATAACCGCTACTAGTGTAAAGAAGGCCAGCATAACATTGCTGCGTTGATTTTTTTCTGACATATCAGTATTTTATTTTAAAATTCCCATTGATTTATTAAGATATAACTCACTCATTTTCATGTCTATCTGCGCGTCGATTTTGCTGGACTGTGCTGACAGCCATGCGGTTTGTGCCTCCAGTACGTTGCTGGTAGGGATGACTCCTTCCTTGAAACCTAAGTCGGCATATCGGAGGTTTTCTTCTGCTTTCGACATGTTCTGTTCTGCCATTGCCAGTTTCTTTACGGCTTCGTTGACTTTATAGGAGCTTTGAGAAACCTGCAATTCGATTTTTTCCTTGGCATCGTCCAACTGGTAGCGGGCAATGTTGGCCTCTGCTCTTGCGGCTTTGACCTTATATATTCCTTCTCCCCAGTGGAATACCGGAATCTTGACTACGACTCCCACTCCCCAGAATCCTCTGAATTTGTTTTCAAATCCGTTGACCAGTGAAGGATTGGTAAAGGTGTAGTTGGCGGTAAGACCTACCGAGGGCAGGAATTCCGAACGGGTCACGTTTACTTTTTGACGATAAATCTTTTCTGCAAGTTCCAGACTCTTGATTTCTTCCCGGTTCGACAGGGCCGTATTTACATTGAATTCGGTGCGGTTGTCGGGAATTGGTAGGTTCTGCATGTCCTCGTCGGCCAGCCGGATGTCGGAGTTCAGCGGAATGCCGCACAGTTGGCATAATACCATTTTTGACAGACTGAGTCCGTTCTCCACCTGTGTCAGTGTGATTTCGGCTTCGTTGACTTTTACTTTGACGCTCAGTTCATCGGCTTTTGTCGCTACTCCTTCCTTGACCATCTGGCTCACATCCTGGTCGAGCTGTTTGACCAGTTTCAGGAAACTTTCGGCCAGTTTTCTTTTATTGACCAGTGAGATTACCTGCCAGTATGCCTGGTCGGTATTCAAAATCAGGTCCTGCATACCGGTGGCATGCTGTGACTCAGCCAGCTGTTCGGCATACTTCGTGATTTTGTTGTAAGCGATGATTTTCCCGCCCATGAAGATCGGCTGGGTTAAGGTAGCGGTTCCTGCGTACAGGTTTCTGGTATCGGTGCGAAAAGCATTGACCAGTTCTTCTCCTTTCTGGTTCAGACTGTTGGCGATGCCGGGGAGCATCGGTAATATCGGTTGCAGGATAGTACCCAGGCCGGGCACACTTCCCGCCATTCCCTGAATGGCCTGCTGCAGTTCCGTACCGATGGTGCTGATTGCCGTTTTTTGTTGGTCATTGAGTAAGGATATCTCCTTTTGCGTATGCATATAAGTACCCATTACATCGATTTTGGGCAGAAAATTAGTAAATGCCGCTTTGTTCTGATAGTGGGCTGCATTTATTTTTTCCTGAGCAATACGTAGCTCTTTGTTGTTTTCCAGAGCCAAAGCCCGGCAACTGTCTATGTTGAGAACACGTTGGCTGTATCCTCCTAGAGCGATTCCCGAGAGTAAAAATAAGCTTAAAAATCTTTTCATTGCCTGATTCGCATTTGTTATTGGTTGTTTATGCAACATTGCAAATATATACATTATAAACAAATGCGAAAAGAAAAGGTTGAAAAGATATTTCGCTAACTTATTATTTTACCATTTTTTAGTAAATGGTTACTCTTGGGAGAAATGGGATGGCAACTGTGCCTTTTTCTCTCTTTTTGTAATGGAATTATAGAGAATACTTGTCGATGCAACACGCGTTTTTGGGGCTGTTGTCTGAGGGAAACTTCCGTTCTCAATGTGATAGAGCACCGGTCGCAAGAGGCTGTCTTGCGGGGTTCCGAACTCTCCGAGCTCACCCGCCAGATTTTCTTCCAGCAGGAAATCGGGTTTAAGTCCTTCCTCGTAATACTCGTATTCGCCTTTCGAGTTGCTGATATAGGCTGTTGTCAGCCAGAATTCCAATTTGGGTGCCAGAGGGTCTTTAAAAAGACTTTGAGCGACGTTCTTACCGAAAGTTGCTTCTCCTACCTGAAAGAGTTTTCCGGTCATGTACGGGCGCAGGCAGTTGATGACCAGTTCGGATGCCGAAGCGGTATTGGAAGTGGTAAGGATATACAGATTTCTGTAATCGAAGCGGTTTCCTCCTGCCAGAAGCTGCGGGTCGAAGTTGTACGTCTGTACCTTATTGATCTTGTCATTCGGAATCAGGTCCACACATTTCTGGTTCATGGCATTCGATGGTGCCAGGTAGGTACCTAAAAGGATAGCAGTCGATACACTTCCTCCCGGATTATACCTCAGGTCCAGGATAATGTCGGTGGTATTGGAAGGAATGTTGGCGAATGCCTCTCTCAGTTCATTCTCATTTTCTGCCTCGAAACTGTTGTATAGAATGTAATATGCATGCTGGTTTCCTGCCTGAATCGACTTGGTCATAAGCACACTCGGTTCCTCAATCACTCTTGGAGCCGGCATTTCAACCATGATTGTATCATTCTTCTCCTCGGTGTTTTTTCGGGCAATTTTATAGTTGTACGCCTGCATGGGCCGTTCTATGTACTGTTCGTAATTGCTGCTGTTAATCTTCTGACTGTCTGCCTCAATGATCCAGTCTCCCCGTTTCAGTCCCGCTTCCGAAGCCGGTGAGTTGGGGTAGGTATACAACACGTGCACCACATTGTCACCTGCAGCATTTCTTACCAAAGCTCCCTCAATTCCGTAGCTGGGATACTGGCTGGTTATTGTTCTTGTTTCGTTGAATACCGAATCAATGTGTGAGAACAGGACACCGTTTTTCTGGTCGCGGGAAGATGCGGCCGATTTTAAGAACTCACTCGGTTTCCTGAAAAAATCCAACTCACTCTCGGCAGGAATATCGTTGTAGAACAAGTAATTTTGCTGCATGGTCTCATACATCCATGTCTTGGTGCTGATAAGGGCATAATATTCCCCCGACCGGTCTTCTCCGCAGGACGCCAGCAAGACCGGGGCCAGAATAAACGGCAATATGAAATAAGTCAGAATTTTCTTCATGAGTGGCTAATTAGTTCATTTCAAATGCATTCTGTCCAATCATGTTTCCATCGGCAAAGATATAGATATTGTATTCTCCTGCCGGCAGGAATTCTTCCACATCCCAATATACGGTAACCTGCTGTTCTTCTCCGGTATATTCAATATATTTCTTGATGGAATAAGTCAGCTTGCGGTTTTCGTACGGGAAGGTAGTGTCGCCTTTGGACAATATCTCATTGTTCGGCTTGGCAATCCGGATGTACAATGTCTTGTTTCCGGTCTCTGCGGTAATATTCTTCACGATGGTGAACGAGATGGCAATTTTTTTCACATCCTTCACTTTCCGCGCTTTCTTACCCCGCTTGTTCATCGGCAGGGCAGTAATATTGGTTGCATCCAGTTGGGCAGCCAGTGTCACCTTCTCATTCAGGTTTTTCTTTTCGGCCGAGAGCGTATTGATTTCCCGGGTTGCAGCCGAGTATTTATTCTTCACCTCCTGATTTTCGGCCACCAGTGCAGCGTTGATGCGGTTCAGTGAGTCGATCTGCATCACATAGCTTCTCAACACGGCCCTGACTGTCTTAAGTTCTTTTTTCAGTCGCATGATTTCACTGGCATTGCTGCTTTTTACCTGACGCAGTTCTTCCAGCAGGCGCTGTGTCTTCAGTTTTTCGCTTTCCAGCTTTTCCCGGAGCGAGTCATTGTTTATCTGAATTTGCAGTTCATCGTACTGAGTGGCGAATGTACTGTATTCATTTTCCATCTCTTCCTTTTCGATGGCAAAAAGTTCGGTCATGTTCTTGTTCTTCCGGAACTCGTTAAAAGCCAGAAAAGAGACACCGGCAATCAGGACTACCAGTGTCGCGATAATTATCAGCAGTTTTTTGTTCTTATCCATGAAAAAAATGTATTTGGTGCAAAAATACAACATTTTATGTATAAAACAGATTCCGGATGCTAAAAAATCTAATCATCTTACCGTGCGCTGCAGATAGGCCGGCAGTTCCTGCCGGCTGCGCCATTCATGAAACTGACGCTTAGGGTACTGTTTCTTTCCGGTGGTCTGGATCCAGTTGTTCAGTGCATTGACCACCGGTTGCCTGCTGTTGTCATTCCTGATAATGAGAAAACTTTCCGCTTCATAAGGATAGGTATTAAAGTTCTTGCTGCTTCTGCTTTTCTTGTAAACCGGCCGTGTAAATGAGCTTTCCTTCATGTAATAACAGTTGCTGATATATCCGCTGGTTTCATAGACGATGTGCGCATATTCCGCCACTTTGGGCTTGTGGGTATTCTGGTGTGAATAACAGTTCTGGATTACTCCGCCAGAGGTAACTCTATGGCATATGCCAGCACCTATCAGAATGTTCTTCAAATCGCAGTGCGCAATATAACTGTTTAACACACTTCCATCTGTCTCGCTTACGATACCTCCGGTATTTCCATTAGGATTGATATTGTAGAAAGAGGTATTTTCTACCGAACAGTTGAGGATGATTCCTTTGTTGTAGCAGGCTATGGCACCCAGGTACAATTGGTACTGGGGTTTAATGCGACTGTCCGTAATCCGGCAGTTGTTGATGGTTCCTCCATTCAATCCGCAAAGTAGTCCTATATTCCGGTATCTCCATGTACTCGGGGCTATCTCAGCATGGGAAAGAGTCAGGTTTTTCACTTCACCCCCGGGGGAAATATAGGAAAAAAGTCCTAAATAATTTGAATCATGGAACGGATATAAACTTAATCCGTATATGGTATTTCCTTTTCCGTCGAAACAGTCTTTCAATCCTTTCTTGTCCCCTTTTACCGGAACATAACCGATGGGTTGTATCTGCTTGCTTTCGGCGGGTGTCAGCCGGATATCATTCTGCAGGGTGTAGACCGTCCGGCTTCCCTGGGTATGTCCGAATTCTTCCAGTCTGCGGTCTTTATAAGGATTCCCGTTGATCAGATGGGTGAAGGCCACCAGGTCCTCACCGGTATAGATGCCCGGTTCTTTTTCGGAAGGAGTCAGCCTGCAGATATATTGCCGGTTTTGCTGATAGTCCCTTGGAGACAGGTCTGCTTCCTTGGTCTGATTGTCGGAATAAGTCAGCCGGATGCGGATGCTCATCTGTGGGGCGGGAGGAATCAGGAAAGAATAGCTGCCCTCTTTGTTGCCTTCGAGCACATAGGTCCTGGGCTCTCCGGTGGCAAATTCCATCTTTCCGGAGTAAGGATCGATGGAGGAAATCTGTTGGGATGGAGTAATTGCAAGTTGTCTGAGGTTGCTTTTGAGCCCCTCTTTTACCTCTATGGTCAGCAGGGAGAACAGGTGCTTGAATTCCAGTGCGATATTTTCTTTATAGGCCACCTGCTGTCTGCAGTACAGAAAATCTTTCAGGAGACCGTCGGATTCATAAAAACCGTTCTGATTTTCCGGAAAAACGGGGTAATAGGATGAGAGATGCACCGGTTCCGGCGTGTGTTTCCATTCCAGTGTGTGCTGCCACCTTCCCTGGCGGAAGGTCAGTATGGCATTGTGGGCTTCGATGCCTCCGGTGGCAAACAGGGAGATCCGGCTTTCTTCCGGGAGCATTTGCAGCGAGAGGCTGCGCGAATGTTCTTCCTGAAAACCGTAGTAGGTATTTCCGGTAACGGTCAGTGACGACTGGGGTTCGTAGAGGTGTTCTGCAGTACATCCAAAACTGCAGATAACGGTTATCAATCCAATAATTTTTTTCATATGTATAAGGTCTTTTATTGGAATAACGCACGTTTCTCTCAGTGTATACCTTATCCGATGTATTTTTTTACATACCAGATAAAAAAAGCGCTGCCCACCTTCACAGGTAGACAGCGAAAACTACAATACAAAATACAAATACAACTAAACGAGATATTTTAATTTATTATGATTAAACAATTCCTTGTGCCATCATGGCATGAGCTACCTTCATGAATCCGGCGATGTTGGCTCCCTTGACGTAGTTGATGTATCCGTCCGGTTCGGTTCCGTATTTGACGCACTGTTCATGAATGTTGTTCATAATCTGATGCAGTTTTTCATCGACTTCCTGGGCACTCCAGCTCAGATGCATGGCATTCTGGCTCATTTCAAGACCTGAGGTAGCTACTCCACCAGCGTTGACTGCCTTACCCGGAGCATACATGATCTTATGTTCAAGGAAAGCGTCGATGGCTTCCGGCGTACATCCCATGTTGGAAATCTCGCCTACGCAGGTTACCTGGTTTTCAATCAGATGTTTGGCATCCTCTCCGTTCAATTCGTTCTGGGTAGCACATGGCAATGCGATGTCTACTTTTACTTCCCATGGACGGCGTCCTTCTACGAAAGTTGCTTCAGGATATTTTTCTGCATAAGGTGCTACGATATCGTTACCGGAAGCTCTCAGTTCCAGCATGTAGTCAATTTTTTCTCCGCTGATACCGTTCGGGTCATATACGTATCCGTCCGGTCCGGAGATGGTGACTACCTTGGCACCCAGTTGGGTAGCCTTTGTAGCAGCACCCCAAGCCACATTACCGAAACCTGAAATGGCTACTGTCTTTCCCTTTATGTCAATGCCCTTCTTGTCGAGCATGTGTTTTACGAAATAAAGACCTCCGAATCCCGTAGCTTCCGGGCGGATCAGTGAACCTCCGAATTCCAGTCCCTTACCTGTGAAGGTACCTGTAAATTCGTGCGTCAGCTTTTTATACATACCAAACATGTATCCCACTTCGCGGCCGCCTACACCGATGTCACCTGCCGGAACGTCCATATCCGGTCCTACATGACGCCACAGTTCCAGCATGAATGCCTGGCAGAAGCGCATGATTTCGGCATCGCTCTTTCCTCTGGGAGAGAAATCCGAACCGCCTTTTCCGCCACCCATAGGAAGGGTAGTCAGTGCGTTCTTGAAAGTCTGTTCAAATCCCAGGAATTTCAGAATGGACAAATTGACTGATGCATGGAAACGAATACCTCCCTTGTAAGGACCTATCGCATTGTTGAACTGTACACGATATCCCAGATTAACCTGTACCTTACCCTTGTCATCTACCCATGGAACACGGAACGTGATGATTCTGTCGGGCTCTACCAGACGTTCAATCAGTGATACTTTTTCAAATTCAGGATGCTGGTTATATACGTCTTCGATACAAAGCAATACTTCTCTTACGGCTTGTAAATACTCTGACTCACCCGGATGCTTGGCTTCCAGGGATGACATAATTTGGTTGATATTCATGACACGTTAATTTAAGGTCTGACAAAATGTTTCTTTTGTTACTGCAAAGTTATTCTTTTATCGGAGACTGCAAAATGTTTGGGGTATTTTTTCTCTGAGATTGTAATAAAATGTAGGCCGCCGGTTGCGGTACAATTGTACCTTGTGTTAAAAACATGAGGAGTTTTATTGGAAAAATCATCAGAATTTCCGTAATTTGTTAGAAAAATAAAAGCTTAAATCAGAAAGCAATGCTCAGTAAGTTAAAATTAAATCAGCTTTATTTCAAGGATACGCAGTTTGTGAACCTGATGACAAAGCGTATTTTCAATGTGCTTTTGGTTGCCAATCCTTATGATGCTTTCATGCTGGAGGACGATGGCCGTATCGATGAGAAGATTTTTATCGAATACATGAATTTGAGTCTGCGTTATCCTCCCCGTTTCACTCAGGTATCCACTGAGGAAGATGCCTGGAAGCAGTTGGGCAATACCATGTTCGACCTGGTAATCTGTATGCCCGGATCGGATAACAGCGATACGTTTGACATTGCCCGTCAGATCAAGGAGAAGTACCCTCACATTCCGCTGGTAGTATTGACTCCGTTCTCACACGGTATCCGGGAGAGAATGGAAAACGAAGACCTGAGTATTTTTGAATATGTATTCTGCTGGCTGGGAAATACCGATCTGCTGGTTTCCATCATCAAACTGATTGAGGACAAGATGAACCTGGAACACGATATTAAAGAGGTGGGTGTACAGATGATCCTGCTGGTAGAGGATTCCATCCGTTTCTATTCGTCTGTCTTGCCCAACCTGTATAAGTTCGTGCTGCAGCAGAGTCAGGAGTTTGCCACCGAAGCCTTGAACGAACACCAGCGTACGCTCCGTATGCGCGGACGTCCGAAGATTGTTCTGGCACGCTCGTACGAAGAGGCGATGGAACTGTATGACAAGTACCAGAACAATACCCTGGGTATTATTTCCGATGCCCGTTATCCGCACGAAGGAGTGATCGATCCGCTGGCAGGTGTCAAGTTCCTGAACGAAGTGCGCCGCCGTGATCCTTTCATTCCGCTTATCCTGCAGTCGGCTGAAGAGTCGAACCGGGCCTATGCCTTGAAGTGCAATGCGGAGTTCATCGACAAGAACTCGAAGAAAATGAATATTGACCTGCGGGAGGCTGTATCGGAGAAATTTGGTTTCGGGGATTTTATTTTCCGTAATCCGACCACTAAGGAAGAGGTACTTCGGGTGCACAACCTGAAGGAGCTGCAGAATGTGATCTTCTCCATTCCTGCCGATTCCTTCCTGTATCACATCAGCCGCAATCACGTATCCCGCTGGTTGTATTCGCGTGCCATCTTCCCGGTGGCTGAGTTCCTGAAGCAGATTACCTGGGAGTCTTTGCAGGACATTGACGCGCACCGGAAAATTATCTTCGAGGCCATCGTAAAATACCGTAAGATGAAGAACCAGGGTGTCGTGGCTGTCTTCCAGCGCGACCGCTTCGACCGTTACTCGCATTTTGCCCGCATCGGCGACGGCTCTCTGGGAGGAAAGGGCAGGGGACTGGCCTTTATTGATAATATGGTGAAGCGCCATGCCGAATTCGAAGAGTTCGAGAATGCCTCGGTAGTCATTCCGAAAACAGTGGTGCTCTGTACGGATATTTTCGATGAGTTTATGGATACCAACCAGCTGTATCAGCTGGCACTGAGCGATGCCGATGACGAGACGATTCTCCGGGCCTTCCTCAAGGCAAAGTTGCCCGACCGCCTGGTGGAAGATTTCTTTGCCTTCTTCGATGTGGTGAAGACACCGATTGCCATCCGTTCGTCCAGTCTGTTGGAGGATTCTCATTACCAGCCTTTCGCCGGAATCTATTCTACTTATATGATTCCTTATCTCGATGATAAGTATGAGATGCTGCGCATGTTGAGTGATGCCATCAAAGGTGTATATGCTTCGGTGTATTACAAGGACAGTAAGGCTTACATGCAGGCTACCAGCAATGTCATCGATCAGGAGAAAATGGCGGTAATCCTGCAGGAGGTGGTAGGAACGCAGTATGGTGACCGTTTTTATCCGTCCATATCCGGGGTGGCCCGCTCCATTAATTATTATCCCATCAATGATGAACTGGCCGAAGAAGGTACGGTGAGTCTGGCACTGGGACTGGGTAAGTACATTGTGGACGGAGGTCTTACGCTGCGGGTTTGTCCTTATCATCCGGACAAGGTGCTTCAGACCAGTGAGATGGAGATGGCTTTGCGTGAGACGCAGACCCGTTTCTATGCGCTGGACTTGAAGAATACGGGACAGAACTTCTCGTTGGATGACGGTTTCAACCTGTTGAAACTTCCGGTAAAGGAGGCCGAGGCGGATGGATCGCTGAATTACATCGCTTCCACTTACGATCCGTATGATATGGTGATCCGTGACGGTATCTATCCGGGAGGCCGTAAAGTTATTACCTTTGCGAACATTCTGCAGCACGATGTCTTTCCGCTGGCCGAAATCCTGCGGCTGGCGCAGAAGTACGGGCAGGGAGAGATGCGCCGTCCGGTGGAAATTGAATTTGCGGTCAATCTGAATGCGAAGGAGAAAAAGGGTACCTTCTATCTGCTTCAGATCCGTCCGATGGTGGATATGAAGGCCGATCTGCAGGAAGACTTGAATGAGATTCCCGAAGACCAGGTATTGCTGAAGAGTGTGAATGCTCTGGGACATGGGGTGATGGAGGATATCCAGGATGTGATTTATGTGAAGACCGAGGGATATTCCGCTTCCAACAATCAGCTGATTGCCTATGAAATAGAAAAACTGAACAGGCGGTTCCTGGATGAAGGAAAGCATTATGTATTGGTGGGACCGGGCCGATGGGGCAGCAGTGATACCTGGCTGGGCATTCCTGTCAAGTGGCCGAACATTTCGGCTGCGAGGGTAATCGTTGAGGCCGGACTGACCAATTATCGGGTTGACCCGAGTCAGGGAACGCACTTTTTCCAGAACTTGACTTCGTTCGGAGTTGGATATTTTACGATCAATGCGTATATGAACGACGGCATTTACAATCAGGAACTGCTGAATGCCATGCCGGCAGTGGAGGAAACCCGTTTCTTGCGCTGGGTACATTTTGATCGTCCGCTCACGGTGAAAATGGATGGAAAGAAAAAGTTGGGAGTAGTGGTGCCATAGCTTTCTTCCGACGTTTATTGACTATATTGACGGTCCCTCCTTCCGCAGTATTTCAGTAAAGGAATGCTGCAGAAGGAGGGACTTGTCTGTTTCAGAAGGGGAGGAGGAAAATGGGTGTCAACCATTGTTGCGGTATTCCAGCGGACTCATTCCCACATACCGTTTGAAGTATTTTCCGAAGAAAGACATGTTGGCAAAGTTCAGTGAGTCTGAAATTTCCTGGATGGACAGGGAGGTCGACTTCAACTGGGATTTGGCATCCATGATGACCATGCGCGAAATGATTTCAATGCATGTGTTTCCCGTAACTTGCTTTACGGTAGTGCACAGATGGGCATGGGTGATGCCCAGTTTCTGGGCATACCAGGCTACGTTCCGGGTCTCGTTGTATTTTTGCATGACGAGTTGGGCAAAGTTCTTGCAGATCTGCTCACTCTTTGAGAGTACGCACTTGGTATCCTGACGGGTCTTGTAGATGGCAGAGATACCGGCATGAATATTATTGTACAGGTACGGGGTAATCATTTTCCGTGCGTCTTCGTTGAAGAACTCATACAGCTTGATCAGGAAGCAGAAATATTCCTCCATCAGTTTGGCTCCTTCTGGTTTCAGACTGAATACGGGTCTTCCCAGGGTAATGAACAGGGTCTTTAAGACAGACAGGTCCAGATTGGCCTGTTCAATGTAGCTGGAAGAGAACCCTCCGAAATAAATCTTCAGGTTTCCCTCTACACTGTGTATCTGGAAAATGCTTCCGGGCATGAGGGTAACGAAATCATTCGCACGCACCGATATATGGTTCAGGTTGACTGAGGCTTCTATTTCTCCGTCCATGCAGAGCACGAAGATTTCAGACTTGAGGCGACAGGGGAAATTGGTGTACAGGCTAAGTAATTCTTTGTTGATACCTGTACCGATGAGCCATTCCTCGGGTAATTCTATCTTGGGAAGTTCTTTTTCCATACTATTATATTAACGTGTATTGATGATTGTTTCAAGAGTACAAATATAGTTTTTTTCTTTAGTTTCGCCCATGATTGCTTAATGTGATTTTAAAAAAAGAACTATTATTGTATGTAAATTAATCAGAAAAAACCTGGTTTGCATGATTTTCTAAAAGAAAAACAGTAGGATATTTTAAAAATAGGACAAAAATAAGACAAATAGACCTTGTGGAGGCTTAAAAATCGTCGTTACTTTGCAGCGAAATAATTATGAAATACCGGAGGGACAGTGATTGTCGCACCGGTTTTTATTAACTAAACGTTTTATTTTAAGGTGAAAAAGAATTTATTAGTGTATTTATTTGCTGCCTGCTGCACCGGATCGGTGTTTACTGCATGTAGCAGCGATGACGACAATGCTGCTGTCGTTTTTCCTATTGACCAGGAAATTGCCGGAAAGTATAAAGGTACTCTGGTGGTACAGGTAGATGGAACTCAGCTGGGTGGTCCTGTGGCACAGCAGATACAGATTGAAAAGGCAAGTGACAACTCCATTAATCTTTTCATGAAAGATTTCAGTTTCATGAATATTCCTGTAGGAGACGTGAATTTGAATAATTGTCAGTTGGTTGAGGCTGCCAATGGATATACCTTTACTGGAACTACAGCTATTGATGTGTCAGGAATGCTGACTGCCGATGTCAATGCTTCGGGTGCCTTGGTTGGCGGTGCGATAAAAATTGTTATGGATATCAATGCAAAACTGGGTTCTACGGACCAGAAAGTGAATGTGGTGTACGAAGGTACTCGTCTTTCCGGAACAGAGAGCAGTGAAGCCAAGATCCTGAGTTTTACTTTTGACGCAGCCGATGGAGTAGTTGTTGAACAGCCTGTAATTGATGAGGAAAGCCATACAATTAAGTTTGTAGTAGCTGAAGATGTAACTCCTGAACAGTTGAGTGCCCTGGTTCCGACCATTAAAATCTCAGAAAAGGCAACCGTAGAACCGGGTAACGGTGTGGCTCAGGATTTCTCCAATGGCAAGGTGGTAAAATATACGGTAATAGCTGAAGACGGTACGGCGGTTGTATACAGTGCTTCTGCACAGACTATGCTGAATTATGATTTTGAGAATTGGTCATATGATACTTCATTGTATCCGGAGGAAGACAAGATTCATATGGTAGAGGGCTGGGCATCCTGTAACAATGCAGTGGCACTGATTAAAAATATGGGAGCTTTGGGAGGCATTCAATACGATGGAGAATATCCGGTACGTCCTTCATCAGATGCATATACAGGAAATTTTTCTGCCTTACTGGAAAGCGTAGATACCAAGGGAGGAACAATGATGGGGGCTAAGGTTCCTAAAGTAACAGCTGCTACTGTTTTCCTGGGTAGTTTTAATGCTTTTGCTGGAATGAAAGATCCGATGAAAACAACCAGTTTCGGTGTGATGTATACTCAGCAGCCGGACAGAGTGACCGGTTACTATAAATACACTCCGGGAAAGGAATTCTATAATGCAGCAGGTGAATTGCAGGAAGGCAAGACTGATGAATGTGCTCTTTCCGCTGTATTGTATGAGGTAGAAAGTGAAGAGGAAACCTTGGATGGTTCAAACATCTATACTTCTGAAAAGATTGTGGCTCAGGCTGTATTGAAAAACGGCAATGAGGTTACAGAATTCACTCCGTTTGAGTTGAAGCTGAATTACGTGAAAGAATACGATTCTTCGAAGAAGTACAAGTTGGCAGTTATCTTCTCTGCCAGTGCCGACGGTGCAGCCTACAATGCAGCCGTTGGAAGCAAACTGTTGATTGACGATGTAACAATTGTGAACCGTTAAAAGGAAGCAAAAATTAAAAAAAACTCCCGAAAATCCAGGTTTTCCGGATTTGCGGGAGTTTTTTTGTGGATTCATTTCGGTTAGTTATTTCATTGCTTCTGAAATGTTTTATTCTGAGATTTTTCTGTATCAAATATGGAGACCGGGTACACTGCTGATGAATTCTCTGACACAAAGACAGGGACTTTCCTGTGGAGGCTTGTAGAAAGTCCGACCCGCGTAGCGAGGTCGTATAACCTCCCTGCGCGGGTCGGACAACTTCCGTACGGAGGTTGTATGACCTTCCTCCGCGGGTTTATGCAGTTGTATCGGATGTTTAGACTTTATTCGCTGATGTGCGGATAAAGCCATATATGTGTGGTTACCAGTTTTCGTTGGCCATTTTCCACATACCCAGAAAGGCCGCCCGGGTAATCTCTACCAGTTTGTTCCAGTTGAGTTTGTCGGATTCATCTCCCGGCAGGTGATAATCGCGGTGCCCGTCGGTATGATACCACATGATGGGAATGTCATGAAGCGCGAAGGTAGCATTGTCACTTCCTCCCGTCGGACGGTCCCACGCCCTGTAATCCGGTTCCAGTTGCAGGCGGTACTCCTGAATGTCCTTTCTCAGCCATTCTCCGAATACCGGCTGACCGGCCGTATAGAAATAGACCACGTGCAGCGGACGGTTTTCGTCGTTGTTCCTTCCGATCATGTCAAAATTCAGGTAGCCCTTAATCTTTTTCATGTCCGCGAAGGTCTGGGCGAAATACTTCGACCCCAGCAGTCCTTTCTCCTCACCGTCCCAGAAGGCAAAGATGATGGTCCGTTCAGGCTGGGCACCGGAAGTAAGAAAACCTCTCAGAATCTGCAGTACGGCCGAAACTCCGGAAGCATTGTCGTCGGCTCCGTTGTAGATACGGTCGCCTGCCAGCATCGGGTCAATGCCCAGGTGGTCATAATGTGCCCCGATTACGACATACTCCTCTTTCTTTTTCCCTTCTATCTGGCACAGGATGTTCCGCATGGCGTATTTCTGATATACTCCCTGTTCCTTGATCTGCCGGATGGAATCCGGATGCACCTGCAGCCTTCCCTTTCGCTGCCGTTCCACCCGGTAGGCCTCGAACGGCTGGAAATAATCCTTGTACAGAGGTTGCACCTTCCATAACTTCAGCAGCGAAGCAAGGTAGTTGCCCGCTATCCGGCCCCCTTCTGTTCCAGCCTCTCTGCCCTGCAGTTCGTCACTGGCAAGAAATTCCACAAAAGCCTGTGCGCTTTCGCGGTTAATACTTCCCAATCCTTTTTCCAATGGAGAAGGAACCGCCTGTCTGGGACTTTTGGCAAACACTCCCAGGGAGGTCTGCAGCGCCAGCAGGCACAATACGATACATAGTTTTTTCATCAGTCAGTTTTTTAGTGTGTATTCCGCATCAATATCCGGAACGGTATTTCCCTTCTTCCTTATCCTCCAGGATATTCAGGTAAGAAGCATAGCGCGATTCGCTGATGTAGTGATTCTCCACCGCCTCACGTACCGCACATCCCGGTTCATGCCGGTGCGTACAGTTGCCATACTTGCAGTTGGCCGAAAACTCGAAGATTTCCTTGAAATAATGGCCCACCTCCTCGTCTTCCATGTCGAAGGTTCCGAAACCCTTGATGCCCGGAGTATCAATGATATAACCCTCCCCCTCTACCGGAAACATTTCCGAGAAGGTAGTGGTGTGCATCCCTTTGTTGTGAGCTGCCGAGATGGCCCCCGTCTTGACATTCAAATCCGGAAGAATCGCATTGATCAGGGTTGACTTGCCCACACCCGAATGGCCGGAGAAAAGTGTCACCTTTCCCTGCAGGTCTCTTTTGATTTCCTCTACTCCCGTTTCATTCAAAGCCGAAATCCGGTAGCAGGGATAACCGATGTGCGTATAGAGATTCACCAGCGCATCCAGGTAACGCTGTTCCTCTTCGGAATAAAGGTCGGTCTTGTTGAAAATCAGTCGTACCGGTACCCGGTAAGCCTCGGCCGAAGCCAGAAAACGGTCGATGAAAGTGGTAGAAGTTTCCGGATAATTTACCGTGACCACCAGCATGCACTGGTCCAGGTTTGCTGCAATGATGTGCGACTGTTTCGACAGGTTCGAAGAACGCCGGATGATGTAGTTCTTGCGGTCTTCAATCTCTGTGATAAACGCAGTACCCTCTGTGTTGACTGCAATCTGAACCCAGTCTCCCACCGCGATAGGATTGGTACTCCGTATTCCCTTCAGGCGGAAATTGCCCTTGATTTTGCATTCTATCTGCTTGCCGTCGTTGGTCTTTACCAGATACCAACTTCCTGTATTCTTAATTACTAGCCCTTTTTCCAAGATCTGATATAAACGATAAAGTTGATAATAATAAAAAATGAGGAGTAAAGCAAGGACAGACTCCTTGCTTGCTCCTCATTCGTCTGTTTATGTGAAATTACACAGTCATGATTTCCTTGTCCTTGGCAGCCAGCATATCGTCAATCTGCTTGATATACTTGTCATGCACTTTCTGCAACTTGGCTTCCGAGTTCTTCTGTTCGTCTTCCGGCATACCGTCCTTCACTGCCTTTTTCAGGGCATCGATGGCGTCGCGGCGTGCGTTACGTACGCTGACCTTTGCGGTTTCACCTTCGCTCTTGCACTGCTTGGCCAGCTGCTTACGGCGTTCCTCTGTCAACGGTGGAATACCGATGCGGATGATTTCGCCGTTGTTTTCAGGCATGATACCCAGTTCAGAGTCGATGATTGCCTTTTCGATAGGGCGGAACATACTTTTGTCCCAAGGCTTGATGGCGATGCTGCGCGCGTCGGGAGTAGTGACAGCCGCTACGTTGTTGATGGGTACCATGCTTCCGTAAGAGTCTACACGAATACCATCCAGCAAGCGTACGTCAGCCTTTCCGGCACGGATGTGTGCCAGTGCATCATCCAGGTACATGATTGCCATATCCATTTTTTCTTCAGCTTCGCTGAGAATAGTCTTTGAATCTGCCATATATTTTTATTGTTTTTAAGTTTATCAATGTGCTGACAAATGTTTATGCGAACAAAAATATATTATTTTTTACTTTTCTGCAATAGTTGGCAGAGAATTGTCGGTGTTTTACTGGATACCGGGGTTGGCATCGATTTCCGATTGCGGAATGGGCAGTGCCACACGCGGGTCAGTATGTACAATGACATTGGATTTGTGCTGGCTGAGATCATGATGCCATCCGCCCTTGCGTTCGATAGGGGTCTGTGTCCTTAAATAATCGAAATAGATCAGTCCCTCCCCGACCAGTTCCTTACGTCTCTCCTTCAGGATGCGTGCTACGCTGAAATCTCCTGGGGTTACTTGTTGTCCGGCATTGGTCGTACGCAAGGCAATCAGCTGGTTCAGGTATTGCAGTCCTTTGTCCTTGGCTGCTCCTCCTTCCTTCAGTCCGGCTTCAGCGGCATTCAGGTAGACTTCTGCCAGGCGGATGATGCAGATGTCATTGTTCCTTACATCTCCGTTCTTCCCGGGAAACTTAGTCAGGAATACCGGTTGGTCCTGGGCCGGGATAGGAAGTCCGGGGTCACGGCTGGTCTTGGATTTTTCCAATAGGCAAAGGCGGATATCTTCACTGTCCTCGTTTATCAATTGCAGGTAATCCCAGGTCAGTATCAGGTTGTTCCATCCTTCATTGTCTGTCCGGTTCTCATACACTGAGGGGGCTCCTTCGCCACCGGTACCTCCTCCCCATTCAGAAGGCTCATTGGCATCGATGTACAGTTCGAAGATAGATTCTGCCTGAAAATCCTTTCCCCATACCTCCGGATATTCCTCCCGGGTATACAGGTGGTACAGATCTCCGTTATTTTCTATCACATCGGTGGCACACAGGTAGGCATTCTTGTAATCACCTTTGTTCAGGTAGACCCTTGACAGCAATGCCTGCACGCCCCAATAGTTGAAATGGCCGTCTTTTTTCTCTTTCCCGATACCCAGCGAGAGGGCAGTTGTCAAATCAGAGATGACCTGGTCGTAGCATTCGGCCACTGTATTTCTTTCGGGCTGATAGTCGGGCTGTTCCGGCTTCAGTACGATGGGTACCCCGAGTGAGGTTCCGTTGTCGTTGGTATAAGGCATGCCGAACATGCGGGTCAGGCTGAACAAGGCCAGTGCCCTCAGTGACAGGGCCTCCGCTTTCATCTGGTTGAGTGCCTGCGTATCTCCCGACTCAATCTCGTGGTTGTCAATCCGCTGAATCAGGTTGTTGGCCTGACGGATAACCAGATACGGGCGGTTCCAGGGAAGGGTGACATTGAAATTGTCGGTAGCCTGCACATAAAACATATAATAAGGTACCACCCGGGTTTTTCCCGTAATACGGGCCTGTACGTCCGTTCCGCGGCAGTCGCCGTAATACCAGTAATTATCTCCGTAATAACTGTGCTGTGAGGTTTCCCGGTAAATGCCGTTCAAGGCGAACTGGGCATCTTCCAGGGTCTTGATTTCGTCACTGGGTACAGAGGTAGCAGGGGAGAGATTCAGCCAGTCGGCCGAACAGGAGCTGAAAGTGATGCAGGCCCCTGAAAATAAGGATATAAGTAAATATCTGAGTTTCATTTGATTCGTTTTTTTTAGTTAAAAGGTAAGTTGTACACCAAAACTGAATGTCCGCATGGCAGGAGATTCACACCATACTTCGCCATTGACCGGAGTCTCCGGATCGTACTGTTTCCATTTGGCCCAGGTGAGCAGGTTGCTTCCCGAAAAATAAATCCTGGCATTCTCAATCATCGCCTTGTTGACCCACTGCTGCGGCAGGGTAAATCCGAGCGTCAGGTTTTTCAGACGAAGGTGGTCGGTACTGTGTACGTAGCGCGAACTGTTCACCGCCTTTGCCTTGTCGGCATAGCTGAAACGGGGAATATCGGTCTGGTCGCCAGGCTCCTGCCATCGGTCCATCATGTAAATCGGTAGGTTCAGCCGGTTGGTATAAATGTTTTCTCCGCCATTTTCCAGCGTCGTACCCAGTTTGTCGAAGGAATATCCTCCGAGTGAGTAAGTCAGGGTAAAACTCAGGTCAATCCACTTGTAACTCAACAGGTTGGTAAGTCCTCCCGAAATCGTCGGAGTAGCCGATTTATAAGCCACACTGGTAGCCTTGTCGGGGTCGGTGGTCAGTGAACGGTCGGTCGATCCGTCTTCCTGTGGAGTATTCATGTAATACTCAGCCAGTCCGGTCTGCGGATTGACACCTGCAAACTCTTTCACATAGAACGTATGATAAGGCAGTCCCACCTTATGAATGAACCAGGTACCTTCAATGCTTTGTTCCAGCTGACCGTTCAGCGAGACGATTTTGTTGGCATTGTGGCTTAAATTGAACACCGTTGTCCAGTTGAAGTCATTGGAAGCAAAATTCAGGGTGCGCAGTTCCACTTCTACTCCCTTGTTGTTCAGCTGTCCCACATTGGCCAGGTAATTCGTAAACCCGGTAGTGGCACTGATGGGCAGGTTATACAACAGATCCTTCGTATCCCGGTTATAATACTCTACGGTCAGGAAAATCCGGTTGATGAAAGACAGGTCAACCCCGATGTTCAGGTTGTAGTTCTTTTCCCATCCCAGGTTCGGATTAGGCTGGGATGACTCATAGGAACCGGAATTTCCCATATAGTTCTGTCCGAAGCTGTACAGTCCCATATATCCGTACAGAGATCCCGGCTGGTTACCGTTGACACCGTACGATGCCCGCACTTTCAAATCGCTCAGGACATGCTTGGCGGGTTGCATGAACGCTTCGTTGGTGATGTGCCACATACCCGATACCGACCAGAAGTTGCCCCAGCGGTTGTCGGGAGACAGGCGTGAACTGCCGTCACGGCGGAAACTGCCGGCAAGGTAATACCGGTCGTCGTAATTATAGTTCAGTCGCGAGATATACGACAGCATCCGGTAAGCCTGAGGAGAAGAGACAAACGAATTCAGGATGGCGGCATTGTCCGGTTCCGTCAGTTGTCCGGAAGGCAATTTCGACTTTTCACCTACCGCCTTGTCGGTCTGGTAACTCTCGGCTTCATAAGCCCCCAGCACGTCCAGGTGATGCTTCTGCGCAAACGTATGTACCCAGTTCAAGGAAGTCGATGAAATCAGTTTCCCGTATTCAATAAAACCTTTTGACGTCTGGGCATTGGTTCCAGTCTTGATTCCCGAAGCACTGAGGGGATTCAGGTAACGGGAATCTTTCTGGATAGTATAATCGTAACTCAGCGTTTCTTTCAGGATCAGTCCCTTCAGCGGTTCAACCGATGCATAACCGGTAGAGAACATACGGGTCATCCGGGTACGGTTATAGTCGGTCAGCATGTCACGGAGCGGATTCAGCGAACTGCCTGCGTAGGCTCCGACATAATTTCCGTCCTGGTCTCTCACCGTCATCGACGGATTCATGGTAGACGCGATACACAAATAGGGGTTGATGGCCGAACCACGCTCTTCGTTCATTTCCTGATTCATCTGGGTAAACATCATGTTGGCACCTACTTCACCCATCTTGCCGATTTTCTGTGTCATGTTCAGACGGGCAGAATAACGGTCGAGGGAGGAGTTGAGGGCCAGACCTTCCTGGCGGTTGTAACCCAGTGAGGCATAGAATGTCGTTTTTTCGCTTCCTCCGGAGACAGATGCCTCGTAGTTCTGCTGACGGGCCGTACGGAGCAGTTCCTTACGCCAGTCGGTATATCCCATTTCGGGCATGTAGGCATATTTTCCGATGTGGGTGTCGGCATAGGCTGTCGGATTGGCCTCTCCCTCGTCGATGGCCCCGTTGACGAGTCCTTCGTACAGAAGTTCGTACCGCTGGTCGCCGTTCAGAGTAGGACGGAAGTCGACAGCGGCATCGGAGAAACCTCCCGATACATCTACGGTCACCCTTGCTTTGCCGGCCTTACCTTTCTTGGTGGTAATCAGGATGACGCCGTTGGCGGCACGCGAACCGTAGAGGGAAGCGGCTGCCGCATCTTTTATGACTGTAATGTTTTCGATATCAGAAGGGTTGAGGGTACTCATGATGTTGGTCTTCGAGTTGTTCATGTAGGCAGCGTCCGTGTTGCTTCCCGAACCCAGGCTTCCCGAACTGACCGGTACGCCATCGATGACAAACAATGGCTCCTGTGAGGCATTGAAAGATCCCATACCGCGGATACGGATATTCTGGTTGGCTCCGGGCTGTCCGGAACTGCTGGTAATGTTGACACCGGTGGTGAGTCCCTGCAGTTTCTGTTCTACGCTGACTACCGGGATGTTTTTCATCATGTCGCCCTTCAGCGTGTTGGCCGAACCGGTAAACGATGACTTGGTAAAGTTTCCGTATCCGGTGACCACTACTTCGTCGAGGTTCAGGCTTTCCGGTTCCAGTACGATGTTCAGCTGGCTCTTGTGGGGGACTTTGATAAACTGGGTTTTCATGCCCAGATAGGCAATTACCAGAATGCGGTCGTCGGGGCCTACTTCGAGGGTGTATTTCCCGTCGATGTCGGTGACTACTCCGTGTGCTTCATTTCCCTTGACTGAGACGGTGGCTCCGATGAGCGGTTCCTGATTCTCGGACGAAAGGATGACTCCACTGATAGTCCGCTGTTGTGCGAAGGCGGGGGTGGAGAGGATGAGTGAGACTAATAAAACTACAAAACCAATCTTTTTCATTACTTTTAAAAAATCTAATAAACGCTATAATCAACGCACTCTGATACTCAAAAAGTAAGCCAGAAGGGATTTTTGTCCGGTTCGGCTGTAAAAAACAGTGATTCAATGTGAAATAGTACTGTTCCGGCCGGAAACCGGTGAGACGGGTGTGGAATTATTCCTCTTGTTGTGTGGATTATTTCTACAGCATGCTGACAATCTGCGGGCGGTAAAAATCGGATTCAACCTCTAAAAAAACAGGAAAGTCGGTTGTTTTATAGAAAAATGTTATTATATTTGCCATCACTAAATCAATATTAAATGAACCGATTGTATATCCATATCATTATGACGGGATTGGGGCGCATGATGGCGTGTTTCCTGTTGGCCGGGATGACCCCTCTGGGGTGGGCATGATATATATCGGTGTTTCTATGTGATACACGCTTGCGTATGCAAGTATTTTTTTCTTCTGAGAATAATCTATTTTTTTTCAATTAATCTGGGCTTTTGCCGGTGGAAGGGTATTCCCGGTAGAGGTCAGTATATCCTATATTTATTACATGAAAGTCTTAAAATTCGGTGGAACATCAGTAGGATCTGTCAACAGTATGTTGAGTGTGAAAAAAATTATCGAGTCTGTTGACGATAATGTCATTGTAGTGGTGTCAGCTTTGGGGGGAATCACGGATAAGTTGATCAGAACTTCGTGCATGGCTGCTGCAGGCGATTCGGAATATGAAAAGGAAATGAAATCGATTGTGAATCGTCATATAGAAATGGTGTATACTGTGATTCCGGCCGGGCAGAAACGTGAATTGCTGCTGGATTGCGTCAATGAGCTGCTCAGTGAACTGAGGGATATCTTCCAGGGTATTTTCCTGATACGTGATCTTTCGCCCAAGACGTCTGCCGCCATTGTCAGCTATGGGGAGAGACTTTCATCCATTATCGTGGCGACACTGATAGAGGGGGCACAGTGGTACGATTCGCGTACGTTTATCAAGACGGAGAAAAAGCATAACAAACATATTCTGGACTCGGAACTGACCACGCGACTGGTGCTGGAGACCTTCCGTGACCTGCCTAAGGTGGCTCTGGTGCCGGGATTCATTTCTACCGACAAGAATACCGGAGAGGTGACGAACCTGGGACGGGGCGGATCGGATTATACGGCTTCTGTCATTGCGGCAGCGCTGGATGCGGATGTGCTGGAGATATGGACGGATGTCGACGGTTTCATGACGGCCGACCCGAAAGTCATCAGTACGGCTTATCCGATCAAGGAACTGAGTTATGTGGAGGCGATGGAACTGTGTAACTTCGGTGCAAAGGTGGTGTATCCGCCTACCATTTATCCGGTTTGCCACAAGAACATTCCGATTCTGATCAAGAATACGTTCAATCCGGAGGCCCCAGGAACCATCATCAAGCAGGATGCGGATCATTCTTCGAAGGCCATCAAGGGAATTTCTTCAATCAATGACACCAGCCTGATTACCATGACGGGACTGGGAATGGTAGGAGTGATCGGGGTGAACCACCGGATATTCAAGACCCTGGCAGAGAACGGCATCAGTGTGTTCCTGGTGTCTCAGGCTTCTTCGGAGAATTCGACTTCCATCGGGGTGCGCAACGAGGATGCGGCGCTGGCATGTGAGGTATTGAACCAGGAATTTGCCAAGGAGATTGAAATGGGAGAAATCAGTCCGATGATGGCTGAGTGCGGACTGGCTACCGTGGCAATCGTAGGGGAGAACATGAAGCATACTCCCGGGATTGCAGGGAAGTTGTTCGGTACGCTGGGACGGAACGGGATCAATGTGATTGCCTGTGCCCAGGGGGCTTCGGAAACCAATATTTCTTTCGTGGTGGAAAGGGGTTCGCTGCGCAAGACGCTGAATGTCATCCATGACTCGTTCTTCCTCTCGGAATATCAGGTATTGAACCTGTTTATCTGCGGTATCGGTACGGTAGGTCACAGTCTGATAGAGCAGTTGAGCGGACAGCAGGAACGTCTGAAGCAGGAAAGGGGACTGATGCTGAGAGTGGTGGGTATCGCCAACGGACATCAGGCGCTGTTCGACAGAAAGGGCATCTGCCTGGATAATTATCGCCGGGAACTGGATGAAAAGGGAATTCCTTCTTCGCCACAGGTGCTGCACGATGAGATCATCGGTATGAATATCTTCAACTCGGTGTTTGTGGACTGTACGGCCAGTGCGGATATTGCCGGACTCTACAAGGAGTTTCTGGCGCACAACATTTCGGTGGTGGCTGCCAATAAGATTGCAGCTTCTTCGGAATATGAGAAATATGCGGAACTGAAGCGGATTGCCCGTCATCGGGGAGTGAAATTCCTGTTCGAAACGAATGTGGGAGCCGGACTGCCGGTCATCAATACCATTAATGACTTGATTAACAGTGGCGACCATATCCTGAAGATAGAGGCTGTGGTGAGCGGTACACTGAATTATATATTCAATACGCTGAGTGCGGAAGTGCCTTTGAGCGAGACTATTCGGAAGGCGAAGGAGGAAGGATATTCGGAACCGGATCCGCGTATCGACCTGAGTGGAAAGGATGTCATCCGCAAACTGGTGATTCTGGCACGTGAGGCCGGTTATCGCCTGGAGCAGGAAGAGGTGGAAAAGCATCTGTTTATCCCGGAAGAACTGTTCGAGGGAACGCTGGAGGACTTCTGGAAGAAAGTGCCGATGCTGGATGCCGGATTTGAATCCAGACGGAAGGTGCTCGAACAGCATCATATGCGCTGGAGATTTGTGGCCCGACTGGAAAACGGAAAGGGTACGGTGTCACTGGAAGAGGTGGACAGCCGTCATCCGTTCTATAACCTGGAGGGTAGCAACAACATTATTTTGCTGACAACTGAACGATATAATGAATACCCGATGCTCATACAGGGCTATGGTGCCGGTGCCGGGGTAACGGCTGCCGGTGTCTTTGCGGACATTATGAGCATCGCCAATATTTAAGCTTATGAAGCACATCATCATTTTGGGTGACGGAATGGCGGACTGGGCTGTTCCGGCACTGGGCAACAAGACTTTGTTGCAGCGGGCAGATACTCCGTATATGGACTTGCTGGCCCGGAAAGGACGGACGGGAAGGTTGTGTACGGTAGCCGACGGGTTCCATCCGGGAAGTGAGGTGGCCAATATGTCGGTCATGGGATACGATTTGCCGAAGGTGTATGAGGGGCGCGGCGTACTGGAGGCTGCCAGTATCGGCGTAGACCTGGAACCGGGGGATATGGCAATGCGTTGTAACCTGATTTGTGTGGAGGGGGATTTGCTGAAGAATCACTCTGCCGGACATATCTCGACCGGGGAAGCAGATGTGCTGATTCGTTTTCTGAATGAAAAACTGGCTACGGACCGCATCCGTTTCTATACCGGAGTGCAGTACCGGCATCTGCTGGTCATTAAGGGGGGAGACAAACGGGTGGCCTGTGTGCCTCCGCACGATGTGCCCTTGCAGCCTTTTGCCCCTCATCTGGTGAAGGCGGAATGTGCGGAAGCTCAGTGTACGGCCGACCTGCTGAATGCACTGATCCTGAAATCGCAGGAGTTACTGTCGACGCATCCGCTGAACCTGGAGCGTAAGGCGAAGGGAAAGGATATGGCCAACAGTATCTGGCTGTGGAGTCCCGGCTATCGTCCGCATATGGAGTGGCTCTCGCAGAAATATCCGGCCATCCGGAAGGGGGCGGTCATTACGGCTGTCGACCTGATCCGTGGAATCGGAAAGTATGCGGGACTGGAGTGTATTGATGTGGAAGGGGCTACCGGACTGTACAATACCAATTACGAAGGTAAGGCAGAGGCGGCGATTGAGGCGCTCCGTACCAATGACTTTGTGTATCTGCACGTGGAGGCCAGCGATGAGGCCGGTCATGAGGGAGATGTGGAACTGAAACTGAAGACCATCGAATATCTGGACAGCCGCATTGTCAAGCCGGTTTACGAGGCAGTGAAAGACTGGGAGGAACCGGTGGCAATTGCTGTATTGCCCGACCATCCTACTCCGTGTGAACTACGTACGCATACTGCCGAGCCGGTACCGTTCCTGATTTATTATCCGGGAATTGAGCCCGACAGTGTACAGACCTACGATGAAGTGGCCTGCTGCCAGGGCAGTTACGGACTGATGGAACGGGATGAGTTTATGAATGAGTTTATGAAATAACCGCAGGCCGGTTCCGGCCTGTATCAAGCAAGAGGGATTATGAAATATTACAGTACCAATCGACAAGCACCCGATGCCACGCTGGAAGAGGCAGTGGTGCGCGGACTGGCGGGTGACAAGGGACTTTATATGCCCCGGTCAATCAAGCCGCTTCCTGCTTCTTTTTACGAGCATATAGAGCAACTGTCTTTTCAGGAAATTGCTTATCAGGTAGCTGAGGCTTTCTTCGGTGAGGATGTACCGGCCGAGACCCTGAAGCAGATTGTGTATGATACATTGAGTTTTGATGTGCCTGCGGTGCAGGTGAAAGATCACATTTATTCCCTGGAACTGTTCCACGGACCGACGCTTGCCTTTAAGGATGTGGGAGGACGGTTCATGGCCCGTCTGCTCGGATACTTTATCCGTAAGGAAGGAAAGAAACAGGTGAATGTGCTGGTGGCTACTTCCGGAGATACGGGAAGTGCCGTAGCCAACGGTTTTCTCGGGGTAGAGGGCATTCATGTATTTGTGCTTTATCCAAAGGGAAAGGTGAGTGAGATCCAGGAAAAGCAGTTTACTACCCTGGGCAAGAATATCACGGCCATCGAGGTGGACGGCACCTTTGATGACTGCCAGGCGCTGGTGAAGAGTGCTTTTATGGATAAGGAACTGAACGAACACATGTTGCTGACTTCGGCCAATTCCATTAATGTAGCCCGTTTCCTACCGCAGGCGTTTTATTATTTTTATGCCTATGCGCAGATGAAAAAACTGGGCAAGGCCGACCGTCTGGTTATCTGTGTGCCCAGCGGCAATTTCGGAAATATCACGGCCGGCTTGTTTGGCAAACGGATGGGATTGCCCGTGGAGCGCTTCATTGCTGCCAACAACCGGAATGATATTTTCTATCAGTACCTGAAGACCGGCAAATACAGTCCGCGTCCTTCGGTGGCTACCATTGCGAATGCGATGGATGTAGGCGATCCGAGTAATTTTGCACGCATTCTTGACCTGTATGCCGGCAGTCATGAGGCGATTGCGGCGGAAATCAGTGGGGAAACTTATACGGATGAGGAAATCCGTCAGACGGTGCAGCAGACGTATGAGGAAACGGGATATCTGCTGGATCCTCATGGTGCGTGCGGATATCGGGCACTGGCAGAGAACCTGCAGCCGGGAGAAACGGGTGTATTCCTGGAAACGGCTCATCCGGCGAAATTCCTGCAGACCGTGGAAAGCATCATCGGTAAGGAGGTGAAGATACCGGAGAAACTTCAGGCCTTCATGAGAGGGGAGAAGCAGAGTGTACCGATGTCGAAGGAGTTTGCAGACTTCAAGGAGTATCTGCTGAATTATTAAGCAGAATACTGACAAATATGGGATATAAGAGAAACGGAAGGGGAAAAGCTTCCGTTTCATTCTTGTCAATAATGGCGACAGCCTGTCATTGGAGCGATACGCTTCAGCGGCAGGCTGTCTGTTTGTTGATAATATGTATATAAGACATGAACGAGATTCCTCCGGATGGAGACCATCCGGGAAATCTCATGATAGATAGAGAGGTCTATTCGGCTAAGATCTGTTCGTAGTATTTTCTGACCTTTTCCCAGGAATAATACGGATAGGTATCCGTTTCGACCGGAATGCGGGCTTCTTTTTCGTTCAGCAGGAATTTCACCAGAATGTCTTTGTCGGAATCTTTCTTTTTGTAGAAGATTATCTGGATGTTTCCTGCCATGGGAACAATCTTATAGTCGGACCAGACTTTGTAGACTTCTTCCGGCTGGCTGACCGCTACGTTGCAGTCGTTCAGGCGGAGTATGGCTGCCAGTGGAATCACGTTGCCGTCGTGTCCGAAACGGAGCGTAGAAGCGATGGACGGATCTTTGATGGCTTCGTCTGCACTGTCGAGGATGTTTTTCAACAAGGATTTTGCATTGGCTACCACGATGCCTTTGCCGTCTGCATGGTTGGCATTACCCACGTAAAAACGGTAGTTGATGCACTGCCACAGGTCGAACAGTTCTTCCTTTTCGAACAAATCATAGAAGGATACCTGTGTCTCCACGTCCTGCATACCGCTGGTAATCCAGTACAGGCCCCACATCAGGTTGTGCGGGTTGACCTGCTTGCGGATGAACTCGGCACTGCTGAACAGGCTGTGAGTCAGACGTTCGGGCTTGGTATGTTCTTTTTCAAACTTCCGGTATTCTTCGGCCCAGGGACCGGTCTGGTCGGAAGTAAATCTGTTCGATTCATCGGTATGGAAGTTCAGGTAGTCCATGTATTTGGGACTTGCCTCGTACGAGATGGACAGTTTGGGGTTCAGCTCTTTCAGCTTGTCGCCAAATGCCGCCATGCTCATTGCACAGCGCAATACAATGGTAGACCGTGCCGAAATCTTCCGGTTATCGGTAAATACTTCCGGATAAGAGAGGAACATTCTTTCGGCAATGCCTTGATGCTGGCGTACGCCTAACGGAGTCAGGTCGCTTCCGCGTCCTTCCACTTCTTTCCACAACAGCTGCAGTCTCTTCAGTACGTCTTCGCCCAAAGCAGTCAGTGCCTGTTGTTCCTTTCCTTTCTCAAACAAATCGATGATCCATTTGTAGTCGGCATCCGCAATCAGGTATCTCGAACCGTGACGTCCGTAATGACTGATGTAAAAAGGCTTATACCCTTTAGGGGCCTTTGTCTGAGCCTGTATCTCGGATACAGGATACGCATAATATACTCCCGCAGTCTTACGGATATCATCGAACATTTCCTGCCGGGTAGTCTGCCCGGAGAGGGGCAGACCGGCCAGCAGCATGAGGGCTGTGATAAAATAATTTCTAGATTTCATAGCAGTTAATATCCTTTATTTTGGATGAGGGTAGGATTGTTGACCATTTCACTTTCCGGAATCGGGAAAAGGACGTATTTATCGTCTACATCTCCTCCGGTACGTATTCCGTCCTTCCAATCCCAGTTGTGGTTCTTGGTATATTTTCCAAAGCGGATCAGGTCGGTTCTTCTGACAAGCTCACTGGCCAGTTCGCGCTGGCGTTCAGCAAGGATGAAGTCCAGGTTGAGTTCAGATTCCTGAATTCTTCCGGATACATCCGAGCGTATGCCTGCCTGTGCATAGTTGTCCGACATATAGGCACGTTCACGGATTTCGTTGACATAACCCAGGGCCGCACCCTGTGGGGCATTGGCTCCGCGGAGAATGGCTTCAGCAGCCATCAGGTAAGCGTCTCCGGTACGGAACAGCGGGAAATCGATGGAAGTATAGGTATCTCCGGCTGCGCAGAGCTGGTCGTCCTTGGTGACGTTTCTCCATTTGATGTATCCGTATCCGCGGGTAAAGGTACTGGTCATTGCCATGTTTTCATCCCAGGTTTCTTTTACCTGTCCCGGAAGTGCTGTCATGAACTGTGCCCGTTTGTCTTTTTTCTGGTTGCCCCATGTATCTTCTGTGTCAAACATGACATCGTCGGCATCGAAGGCATCTACCAGAGTGGTCTTTGCACGGACGTTGCCCCATCCTCTTGAACCGACACCGGTCTGGTAAAGTTCATCCATCGGACCGTTGACAAAGGCTTTTACGAAGAAGTTGGTACCTGCTGAACTCTGTGCATACTGTCCGTCCTGTACCAGCGGCCATATGATTTCGCTGCAGGTTTCGTTGTCGGCAAGGAAAATCTGGCGGTAGTCGCGAGCAAGCGGATAATGTCCGTCGTCGATAACCTTCTTGGCATACTCATAAGCTTCCTGATACTTGCTTTCACCGGTCCAAACCTCTGCGTTCAGGTACATACGTGCCCGGAGGAACCAGTTGGCTACACGGTCTACTCTTCCGTATTCATTTTCTCCCGGAGCCACCATGTCGTTTTCAATCTCCTGGAGTTCAGTAAGTGCGAAATTGAAGATGTCTTTTCTGCTCCACTGTGCAGGAATATCCTTTACACCGGTATATTCATCGATGTAAGGAACCGAGCCGAACAGGTCGCACAGCATGGAATAACAGTAAGCACGGATGAAGCGGGCTTCTGCACGGTAATGCAGGTAATCGTCTTTCAGAGCATCCCAGACACCTCTTTCCTGCAGTTTGCTTTCGGTGCATTCACGCAGGATTTCGTTGGTATAGGCAATGGTCATGTACAGACGCTGGTAGGTCCAGGTAATGACAGAAGCGTTTGCCGCATCCCATTGCAGGTTCAGACATTGTCTCAATCCGTTGGAAGTAGAAGGCATCAGGAAGTTGTCGGTATTCTGTTCTTCCAGATAGAACAGCAGACGTACGTATCCGGAATATCCTTCATTGGCACCTTCAAGGTCACCGTCACCTCCGTCTCCACCCTGCTGTCCGGTCTGGATCAGTGAGGCATAACACTTGGCCAATACACCGGTATAGCCTTCTGGGGTGCTGTATACTTTTTCGGTCACCAGCTGATTCTCATCCAGCGGCATTGTATTCAGATCACCGAAACAAGAGGATAATGTCAATCCTAAAAATAACGATAAACTGTATAGTAATTTTTTCATGATCTTAATCGTTTTTGAGTTAGAAAGTCAGGTTTGCACTAAATGAATAAGTTCTGGGTCGCGGATATACTTCCCGGTCGATACCGCTGTAGATTTCAGGGTCAAGTCCGGAATATCCAGTAATGACAGCCACGTTCTGCACACCGAAGGTCAACCGCAATGAACTGCTTGTCTTCCAGAGTTTTTCGAAGGTATATCCCAGTGAGATATTGTCGATACGGAAGAAAGAAGCATTTTCCAGGTAGTAGTCTGAATAAAGCTGCTGTGTCTGGAAACCGGTATCGCGTGTCACCTTCAGAATGTTGGAGTAGCTTCCCTGGTCGCTGTATACCGACTGCAGATACTGGTCGGCGGCCACATAGTTATAGATATAGTTGCCGAAAGAACCGTGTCCGCTGATTGCAAAATCCCAGTTCTTGTAGCTTACCTGCGTATTGAATCCGAGATAAGAAGTCGGCAGGGCACTCTTGTCGGTTGCATATCGGGTTTCAGTAGAAGAAACGCTTCCGTCGGGCTGAACGTATTTGCCTTCAATCGGTTTGCCGGCTTCGTCATAAGCCTGTTTGGCCAGATAGAATGTATACGGACGCTTGCCCACCATGAATACCTGTACGGTCTTTCCGGTGTTGGAGATGGAACCTGTCTGGACAAAATTGTTTTCAGAATCAATCATGTTCAGTTTGGTAATTTCCGAGTCGTTCCAGGTGTAGTTGAAACCTACGGTCCAGTTCCAGTCCTTGGTACTTACAGGAACAAAGTTGATAGAGAATTCAGCACCTTTGTTGTCCATCGCACCGATGTTGGTTGTCAGCACCGGAGCATAGTTGGTTCCGGCAATCACATTGATGGTATTCAGCAAGTCTTTTGTATGACGCTGGTAATAATCGAACGAACCATAGATACGGTTATTGAGGAAGCCGAAGTCGATACCGGCATTGTAAGTTGTCGTAGTTTCCCATTTGATATCCGGGTCGTATCCGTTAGGACGGTAAGTACGGTACCAGGTATCTCCGAAAAGATAAGACGATTCCGGATAAGACACATTGAAGGTAGTCATATACGGATAGTCGTTCAGGATATCCTGCTGTCCGGTCTGTCCATAGCTCAGACGGAGCTTGAGGTCGGTCATTACATCCTGTTCCTTGAAGAAATCCTCTTCACTGATCTTCCATCCCAGAGCTACAGAAGGGAAGTATCCCCAACGGTTGTTGGCCGCAAAACGGGAAGAAGCATCTGCACGCAGGGTAGCAGTAATCATATACCGGTTGTTGAACGTATAGTTCAGACGGCCATACAGTGACAACAGGTAATATTCAGTCTCATAGTGTGTCGGAGAGAACAGTTCTTCTCCTTCCGGAGAAAGGGTAGTCGTATTGTATTTTCTCCAGAAATGCTGCCATCCGTATCCTCCCATGAAATTGAAACTGTGCTTTTCACCCAAGTCGGGAGTATAAGTACCGTAGAAATCAAGCAGCGTATTCTTCTTTTCCTGCTTTCCGTCGTATGCCAGTCCCGTACCGTCTTTCATGTTAGACGTATACATCATACCTGCCAGGTTAGGCACATCCTTGTCTTCTTTGCTGGAAAGAATATCATATCCCATGTTCAGGGTAAACTGAAGGTCTTCGAATCCATGCACCTGATAATTGATGTTCGCATTTCCGATGGAACGCAGGATGGCTGTATTGTCTTTCTGCAGTTCCAGCTGAGCGACCGGATTATCGGTCTGGATAGCCATCGGTGAGTTTCCGTTCATCCAGATGAAGTATCCCAGTCCCGGATCGGTTGAGGCTGTGCTGCTTCCGGTCTTTACCGGACGGGTCGGATCGTATCTGAGGGCATTGCCTACTACACTGTCGTCTACTTTGTCATTGCTTTCGTACGACATCTTCAGGTTCAGGTCGATGCTCAAATGCTTGTCGAAGAACTTAGGAGAGATACCTCCGTTGAATGTCACACGCTGATAATCATTGTTGCGGATGATACCGGCCTGGTTGGTATATCCGATAGAAGCACGGAACGGAGTTGTTTCCTTGATTTTTCCTGATACCGACAGGTTGTGTTCCTGTGAGAATGCATTTCGGTAGATTTCATCCTGCCAGTCGGTAGAAGCCGTACCGAAAGAAGGGTTGGAAGGAACTCCTGTTACGGTCGGTACAAATTCCTTGAACTCTTCGGCATCGAGCACTTCCAGTCGTTTCGCTGTCGTACTCATGGCCAGGTTGAGCGAGTAATTTACCTGCGGTTTGCTGCTGGTTCCTTTCTTGGTAGTGATGACAATGACACCATTGGATGCACGGGAACCATAGATGGCAGTGGCCGAAGCATCCTTAAGGATGGTGAATGTTTCGATATCGTTAGGGTTGATGGCACCGATGACATTACCTCCACCTTCGATGGTTGAGTTATCTACCGGTACTCCGTCGATGACAATCAGCGGGTCGTTTGAAGCAGAGAGTGAGGCACCGCTACGGATACGGATAGTAGCGCTGGAACCGGGAGCTCCCGAACCGGCCACCACGTTCACACCGGACATTTTTCCGACCAGCGCATCCTGAGCAGTGGTCTGCATTCCTTTGTTGAATTCATCGGGTTTGATGGCAGTTACCGAACCGGTTGCATCCGATTTTTTTACGGTACCGTATCCAATAACCACTACTTCATCCAGCAGTTCGGTATCTTCTTTCAACACAATCTGGAGCAAGTTGGCAGATACCGGTAATTCCACTTCCTTATAACCGATGTATCCGATGCGGAGCACGGCTTTTTTGTCGGCCACCTTCAATGTGAAGTTTCCATCATAATCCGTGATGGTTCCGGTAGTGGTTCCTATCACAATAATGTTGGCTCCGATAATCGGTTCACCGGTCGGGTCAGCTACGTGACCTTTTACAATCAAGTCTTGTGCGTGTACATGAACGCAAAACAATAAGGCAGACAGCAGGACTCCCATCAGCCTTACTAAACTTCTGTGTGTCTTTTTTTGTTTCATAATTGATTTTTTGAGTTTGTTGATACAAAGGTATAGTTGGGATATTTCATTTGTTTTACAAATACGGCCTTACAATATCAGAGTAAATTATTATAAATGTAACCTATTGAAAAATAAATGTTTAATATGTAAATTCTGCGTTTTTGAGTAACTGTATTATAAAGACAAACGGGCAATATCCGTTACGGTTTCATGCGTGTTTCCGATAAAAGGTGTTCGGCACTTGTTCAAATTATCCGATTTATGCCGAAGAAAGGCAATGCCCTGCATGAAGGGGTGAATGGAAGATGATTTGTGTTTTCATTTTATATCTGTTTTTAGTATTTAGGCGCAACCGGTACTGTGTGTTCCTTATCGAACTGATGCGAATTTACACAGAGTACATCGGTTTTTGATGTAAAGAAGGGGGAGAGTAAGTATAAATGATGAGACAGGCGGGTTATTCTATTGAAATTCAACAGAATAACCCGCCTGATTGTAAGACGAGAGTAATATTTGAGTAAGTCTTTTTACAAGTATTGGAGCTGCGCAATCAGGTCCTTCTTTTCCGGAAGCGCCTTGTTGCGCATTTTCATTCTATAATTATATACGGTCTGGAGGGAATAATGCAGGAAACTGGCGATTTTGGCATTGTCCTGGATGCCCAGCCGCATCAGTGCATAGATACGGAGTTCGGGAGTCAGCAAGTCACCTTCCTTGGGCTGGATGCGCTCTTCCGGCCGGAGCAGGGCATTGAAGTTTTCCACGAAATCAGGGAAGATGTTCAGGAAAATCGTATCAAACTTATGGATGAAATCCTTGAAGTCGTCGGACGAATTCTGCTGCTCGCTGATGAACTTCGACAGATCGGCTATGCGTCCGTTGCTGGCAATCCGGTTCAGTCCCTTATACAGCGTATTCTGTTTCTTGATGTATTCCGAGCATACATTAAACAGCAGGCCGATATATTCTTCCTGGATGTGTTCCTTCTCCTTTATCTGCTCATTCATGGCCATCAGATTGTCCGACAGTTCCCTCAGGTGCTGGTTCTGGCTCTTTAAGGCATTTTGTGTCTCCTCCAGTTTGTTGGTCCGCTTCTTCAGCAGAACGAACGCAGTGACCAGCAGAATGATCAGTACCGACAAGATGGAGATGAATGCCCGGAACTGCCGTACATTCTTTTTCACCCGGACTTCATTGGCGGTGCTGATGATAGGAAGATAGGTCAGAATATCTGTGAACCGGTACTTGGCATGTCCTGCGTTGATGTCTTCGAGGGCACATAAAATGTAACTGTAAGCCCGTTCCACATCTCCCTCATAGAAGAGCAGGATGGCCAGGTTCTGCAAGGACATGTATACTTTCTTGGCATTTTTCAGGTCGGTCAGCGACGAAAGAATCAGGTAATGCTTGGCGCTGGCCGTGTCTTTCTGCATCAGATAGAGGTTGGCAATGTCGAATTCCAGACTCGCTTTGTCGGGTTCCAGACTGTCGGGTTGTGTTTCCTTGTAAAACTTCTCCAGCAGTTGTATGGCGCCCACCGTATCCCCCTGTGAAAGATTGTGTTTATATAAATTGGAAATATAGCCGTAGGTTCCCGGAGGATTCACCTCCATTGCATCCTTCTGGTAGACCAGCTGTTGGTTTTTCAGCATGTGATGGTTGTCCTTGCCGTATACATCGTTCGACATGGACAGCGAAATGGCCTGTCTCAGGTAATGAAAATAGCTGGTCCGGTATACCGTAGAGTCGAAAGATATTTTTTTCAGTTCCTCAAACGCCGCATGATAATTGCCCGATTTATACAGTGCGTCGGCATTGTTCATCAGCGCCTCTTCCTGACATTCCTCATCCAGCTGTCGGGACAGTTCCAGCCGGAGCTGGGCAACCTCCCGTGCCTTGTTCACCCGATACGAGCGATAGATGTCGAACAGTTCTCCCAGTACCTCAAAGCGTGTCTTTACCTCCGACCTCGGAGTATAGCTGAGCACTTTATTCAGCTTATCGATCTTTTCTTCTATCGCCTGATCATATTTGCTGCGTTCCTTAATTACGTTGTCCAGTTCCTCCAGCAGTTTTTGATCTTCAGACTTCGAAGAGGAACATCCCATCAGAAAGACAGAAAGGATAAGCAGGATAAAGGATAGTATCTTTTTCATTGTTGAAAAATCAGGATTTGGTTAATCGAGTGTAAAGATAAGAAAATAACCTGAATGATTCCCTGTTTTTGAAGAAGAGTGTAGCTGTTTTTGGGGAGAATTGGAATACTTTATCAGGCATTCTCGTAGATAAATGCTTTTTTGTAAGTTGGGAGAAATGCCGGAGAGATGTTATCTGAAAGGAGAAATAATACGGAAGGCTGACCGTTTCCTCTAGTCTGCGGGCCGGCTCTTTCAGTCGGAAGCGGGTACATGAAAACAGAAAACCTGTACCGGCAAGTCTGTCGCAGGACATCCTTGTACCGGTACAGGTTTCCGTAATATATCAGTCTTGATTATTTCAAGCGTGCCAGTGTTTCCTTGATGCGGCGCATTGCTTCTACGATGTTTTCGTCAGAAGTAGCGTAGCTCATACGGATGCATTCAGGCGCACCGAATGAAGTACCGCCTACGCAAGCCACGTGTCCGACTTCCAGCAAGTACATAGCCAGGTCGTCTGCGTTGTTGATTACGCGGTCGCCGTCTTTCTTGCCGAAGAAAGAATCACATTTCGGGAACAGGTAGAAAGCACCCTGAGGGAAGTTGACTTCGAATCCGGGGATTTCCTTTGCCAGCTTGACAATCAGGTCGCGGCGGCGTTCGAATGCCTGACGCATTTCCTCTACCGGAGCCTGAGTGCCGGTATAAGCGGCTTCAGCAGCTTTCTGAGAAACAGAGCATGGACCAGAAGTATACTGTCCCTGCAGTTTGTTTACTCCTTTTACAATCCATTCCGGTCCGGCGATAAAACCGATACGCCATCCGGTCATGGCATATGCCTTTGACACACCGTTTACAATCACTACACGGTCTTTGATTTCCGCAAACTGTGCGATGCTCTGGTGCTTGCCGATGTAGTTGATGTGTTCGTAGATTTCGTCTGCAATGACAATCACACGTTCGTGCTTAGCCAGCACCTCAGCCAGTCCGGCCAGTTCTTCCTTGCTGTATACAGAACCGGTAGGGTTAGACGGAGAGCAGAGAATCAGGGCACGTGTGTTCGGAGTGATGGCAGCTTCCAGCTGTGCCGGAGTGATCTTGAAATCCTGTTCGATACCTGCACGTACGATTACCGGAGTACCTTCGGCCAGTTTCACCATTTCCGGATAGCTCACCCAGTAAGGAGCCGGAACAATCACTTCATCGCCTTTGTTGACGAGGGCCATGATGGTATTACATACAGACTGCTTTGCACCGTTTGCGCAGCTGATCTGTGCGGCGGTATATTCCAGACCGTTTTCGTTTTTAAGTTTTGCTACAATCGCGTTGCGCAAGGCCGGATATCCGGCAACAGGTGAATAGCGTGAGAAGTTGTCATCGATAGCTTTCTTGGCAGCTTCCTTAATGTGGTCAGGAGTATTAAAATCTGGTTCTCCTACACTCAGGTTGATCACATCCACACCTTGTGCTTTAAGTTCACTACTTTTCTGAGACATAGCCAATGTTGCCGACGGGGACAGGCTATTCAAACGATCTGAAAGTTGATTCATGGTTGTTGTCTTATTTTAGTTTGAAATTTTTTGCAAAATAAGTTATTTTCTTTTAGATATAAAAGCGTTTTCCTTACTTTCTGTCACCAAGGATTCTCAGCAGATAAAGGAAGAGATTGATGAAATCCAGGTACAAAGTCATGGCACCCAGCAGGGCGATTTTCTGTGTGGTTTCATTGATTTCCACTCCGTCCTGCATCAGAAGGCGTTTGATTTTCTGTGAATCGTATGCCGTGAGGCCCACGAAGAGCAGGACACCGATGTACGAGATAATCATTTCCATCATCGAGTTCTGGAGGAAGATGTTGACCAGTGAGGCAATGATGATACCGATGATTCCCATGAAGCACAGGCTGCCGAGCCGTGTCAGGTCTTTCTTAGTGACATATCCGAAGAGAGCCATGACTCCGAAAGTACCTGCCGTTACAAAGAAAGTAGTGGCAATGGAACTCATGGTATAGATCAGGAAGATCATTGACAGGGTAGCTCCGTTCAGTATGGAGTAAAGGATGAACAGCAGGGTCGCCGAAGTAAATGAGATTCTGTGGATGCGTGCCGACAGGTACCATACTACTCCCAGTTCGGCAATCAGGATTCCCCAGAACAGCAGGGAGTTCTGCATGATCATGGAAAGCAGTGTCATCGACTTGGCCATGTACATGGCTACTGCTCCGGTGATGACCAGGGCAAGTGTCATCCAGGTGTATACGTTGCGGAAAAGTACCGACTGAGCCGTTTTTTCCGCCAGATTTCTTGTAAGATTGTTCGTTTCCATAAGTTGATTTTATAAAAATCTCCTGTCCGGACAGAGAATATCGGAACGGACAGGAGAGCTGTTTCTGTTTTATTTATTGAAATGCAAGGTATGACCCATGCGGTCTTTCTTCGTGTGGAGGTATCTTTCGTTGTACGGATTCGGAGTCGTTTCAATAGGTACATTCTCCGTAATTTCCAGTCCGTAAGCTTCCAGACCCACGCGTTTCACCGGATTGTTGGTCAGCAGGCGCATTTTGTGGATACCGATTTCACGCAGAATCTGCGCTCCTACACCGTAATCCCGTTCGTCGGCCTCGTGACCCAGACAGATGTTGGCATCTACCGTATCCATACCTTCTTCCTGAAGCTTGTAAGCCTTCATCTTTTCCATCAGTCCGATGCCTCTTCCTTCCTGGTTCAGGTAGATGATGGCTCCCTTTCCTTCTTTTTCAATGATTTCCATTGCCTTATGCAACTGTTCTCCGCAGTCGCAACGCATGGATCCGAAGATATCTCCGGTAGCACACGATGAGTGCACGCGTACCAGCACCGGCTCATCTTCCTTGAATTCGCCCTTGATCAGTGCGATGTGTTCCAGACCGTTGCTCTTCTGGCGGAACGGAATCAGGCGGAAATGTCCGTGTTCGGTAGGCATGTCCACTTCCACGCCTTTCTCTACCAGTGTCTCGTGTTTCAGGCGGTAAGCAATCAGGTCGGCGATAGAAATCAGTTTCAGTCCGAACTCATCGGCCATTCTGCGCAGTTCCGGCAGGCGGGCCATGGTTCCGTCTTCGTTCATGATTTCCATCAGTGCGGCAGCCGGATACAGTCCTGCCAGTCTGGCGAGGTCGATACTTGCTTCAGTATGGCCGGCACGGCGCAGAACCCCCTTGTCCTGGGCATACAGCGGGTTGATGTGTCCCGGACGTCCGAAAGTTTCCGGACGAGAGTTCGGATCGGCCAAGGCACGGATGGTAGCCGCACGGTCGGCAGCCGAAACACCTGTGGTACAGCCTTCCAGCTTATCGATGGTAATGGTAAACGGAGTACCCAGGATAGAAGTATTGGTTGTAACCTGATGCGGAAGGTCGAGTTCCTTACAGCGTGATATAGTAATCGGAGCACAAAGCACCCCTCTGGCATGCTTCAGCATGAAGTTAACCTTTTCTGGAGTAATCAATTCTGCTGCGATTATCAGGTCGCCTTCGTTTTCGCGGTCTTCATCATCTACAACCACTACAAACTCTCCCTTGCGGAAATCCTCAATCGCCTCTTCAATAGTGTTTAATTTGATCTTGTCCATAACGTGATTTATTGTAAATATAATTGTTCTTTATTTATTTGTGCAATAATTGTCTCATTGGTCTTAATGATTACCTTCAGGTCTTTTTCAAGGCGGAGACGGTATCTCCAGATATTGAAATACACCACCAGTCCCACCGGCAGGATGATTCCGAAAAGCAGGTTCAGCCAGCGGTTGTCGAACAGGCTCTTGTGGGCCTTGGTGGAAAGGAACGGATAGCTGTTCATGGCGTTGAGCAGAATCGCGTCTTTCGAGTTGGACAACTCTTCGATGGCGGTTTCCAGCTGCTGACTGATGTCGGCCACGGCATCGTCGTGCTTGTTGTTGGTAAAGATCTGAATATAGTTGGGCACACTCCTCAGACGGTGTGTGTCGAGGTAGTTCTGGCAGGCCAGGCTAATCTGTGCCAGGACTTCACGGTTCTTGGCATAGTTGGGACTGTGGATAATTACCTCTTTCTTGAAGATGTGGCGCGACTGGCGTATGCCCAGTATCTTGCGGAAGAAGGCCACATAGACGTCGATGTTGAATACTACCGAGTCCTTGTTCGACTTATAGGTAAAGAAGGCTCCCAGCGGTGCCAGTACGATGGTACTCATCCAGGTTCCCAGTACGATGTTCATTTCCCCACTTTTCGCCACACGGGTCGCTCCCGAGTCGATGATATAGTATACCACGAAAATCAGTACCGAAAGGACAACCGGCATACCCAGTCCACCCTTGCGGATGATGGCTCCCAGCGGTGCTCCGATGAAGAAGAAACAGATGCAGGCCAGTGAAAGCGTGATTTTCTTGTGCCAGTCGGAACGGTGTGAGCGGATGTCGTCGTCGGTGGTCTGTGTCATGAAGCTCTTCATGCTCCAGTCGGAAGCCAGAGAAGACACCCGGTTCCCGGTCGTTGAAACCGTTTTCAGTCTTTCGTCCGAGGCCATGGCATTATAGATACTGTCGGTGTTGATGACCGTCAGGTGCTGTTCCACCAGCTTCAGCGAATCGGCCCGGTTGGTAATCGGAGACTTGTAAGTGGTATTCATGATTTCGGTGTGCATGGCGCGGCCCACGCTGTCGGCATGGTGCACCAGTGAGTCTATGGCCACCGCTATCTCGTTCATGTTCTTGATGTCGGAACGGCGGTCGAGGAAACTTCCGTCCACCATGTTGAATTCCGAACTGAACTGAATCAGGGTATGCTTTTCCTTGAAGGACTCCCGGCGGTAAGGGACATTTTTTGAAATGACCGACTGCGATTTCAGGTTCTCAAACTGCTCTCCGTTGTACAGGTGCAGGTAAAGATGCTGCTTGTCGGCCGTCAGTTCCAGCTTGCCTTCCTCGGCCCAGATGATATGGGCATTTTCAAATCCGTCGGAAAAATTGTAAATCAGTACATCCTTCAGGATACCGGTCTTCCGGTCCTTCTGCTTGACATAGATGTTGTATCCGTCGATGTCACTGTAGAACACCCCTTCCGGAATATCCACTTCCGGCGATTTCTGTTTCATGGAAACCAGCAAGGTCCAAAGCTGCTTTTGCGCCTTCGGACCGATTACGTTCTGGAAGAAGAAGGACATTCCTCCCAGGAAGATACAGAAGAGTACAATGGGGCGGATGATGCGCAGCAGGGGAATTCCCGCCGCCTTCATGGACAGAAGCTCATACCGCTCTCCGAAGTTTCCGAAGGTCATCAGGGCTGCCAGCAGGATGGCCAGCGGCAGTGACAGCGGAATCAGGGTCAGTCCCGAATAAAAGAAAAACTGTGCAAGCACATTGATTTCCAGACCTTTTCCAACCAGTTCATCTACATATCTCCACAAAAACTGCATCATGAAGATAAACAGGCAGATGAAAAATGTTCCGGCAAAGAGCAGTAAGAAACTCTTCAGTACGAATATATCAAGTTTTTTTATGCGTAGCATTCCTTAAAATCATGTAATCATTTTCAATATGCAAAAGTAGCATAAAAAATGAAGTGAAACATGATGTTTTGTATATTTTTAATGTTTTATACTCCGCAGACTCTTCGTAAAACTTCGATTTGTGAATTCCAGAGATTGATGACGTCAGTCTCTTCTTCCGGGTCGGCAAAATCGGTTATTTCCAGCAGGTGTTCGTTGGTAAGTTCGTTATAATTGATTTTGAACTCGAAATAAGTCTTGGGTTCTTCATCTTCCCAGTGGAAACGGATGAAGTATTCCGACCGGTAGTTGATGATGGCAGCATTCCGGGTTTCGGTTTTTCCCCATTTGAATATGTAGGTCTTTGCGTTTTTGGAGACGTCATCGGCAAACCATCGCTGCAGACCGGAAGGGGTACTGACGGCATTCCAGACTACGTTGCCTGAAGCCGAATTTAACGGATATTCTATGCGTATTTTTCTTTTCATATTGATTGATATTAAGATAACGGGCGGCAAGATAGAAAGTTTTTTTGAATTAGATGCAAAAAATAATGGCTTAATTTTTTAAGATTTTCCGGGAATTTCTCTGCTGCGGCATGTCCGGTAATGCAAAGGGTGGCTTTAGTTCTTGTGGTACAGTGTATTATGACGGATGAAGAGCCCGGAGAAGGTTGTGATGTAAAATAAAAAGAATATAAGAACCTTCTGTGGCAGATGGGCGAAAACCCCGTAATCTGACGCCTGAAACATCAAAATAAAAATATTTTTTGCCCGAATGCTTGCATAATTAAAAAACATGTTTTACCTTTGCACCCGCAATCGAGAATGATGGCGGGATAGCTCAGCTGGTTAGAGCGCATGATTCATAATCATGAGGTC
>ERZ835880.40-NODE-40-length-144278-cov-69.319824_pt1 | contig 144278 bp, 107 predicted proteins | sample MGYA00519944_ERZ835880 | MGnify/ENA primary metagenome ERZ835880 (study PRJEB31850, sample SAMEA3708787) | human gut metagenome | biome: human gut; feature: human-associated habitat; material: faeces | place: China | collected 2014 ... | reverse complement strand
GAGCATTAGCCTTCCAAGCTGAGGGTCGCGGGTTTGAGCCCCGTCTTCCGCTCTTCACAAAAAAGACCGTACGGAATCCGCACGGTCTTTTTTTATACACCTGTTTCAGCCCCTCTTCGGCGGCCACCCCTCGGGCAGCCACTCCGGCACCTCCTTCGCCACGTCAAAGCACGGGCACACCTTCATCCACTCCTGCGGTTCCACCACCCCGTTCCCGTTCAAGTCCGGGCTCAGGTCACGGTGTCCCACCACCTTCCGGATTCCGAAATCAGCCGCCAGCACCCGTATCAGCACCCGCAACGAATGTTTCTGAGCCTCGGTCCGCGTATCCGCATTTCTTCCATTCTCATCCAGGCCCCCTTCGTAGCACACCCCGATACTGTGAGCGTTGAATCCCCTGGCATGCGCTCCCACCTTCTCCACCGGCCTCATCGAACAGATCAGACCGTCGCGGCGGATATAATAATGGTAGCCACACCCGTCGAAACCCCTCCTCCGGTGCATCCCGTCCAGTTCCTCCGGCGAAAGCCTCACCTGCGGCGGAGTAGCCGAACAGTGAATCACAATCAAATCAACCTTCCTCATGTCTCCCACCCCTCTTCCTACCCGAAAGCAGGCAGAATAAACACTTCAGCAGCGCCAGCAACACGCCTCTCACCTTCTCCTTCATACACTTTCCTCCACACAATTAAAGTTACACATCACGACCACACACACATACGAGATTAATCACCCATTTCCTCCGAGCGCTCACCCGCACCAGGACCTTCCGTTACGGCCGGACCCTCCGTAACCACACGGCCTTCCGTCACCTCCGGCTGTTCTGCAGCCTCCTTTCCATCCATCTTCGGATCCAGTTCCGCCAGATCCTTTCTCTTCGGCACACGCATGAATCCCAGCTTCTGCAACGCATTTCTCAGTTCCGCACCCGGACGGAAATTAATGTGCGCCTTGCTGATAAGCCCCGTATGGAAGCCCTTCACCGTCTCACTGCCCTTACCTTTCAGGCCCACCTGGAACGCACCCAGTTCACCCAGGCGCACCACCTCGCCCTGAGCCAGACCGTCACACATCACATCCACCAGCGCCGTGAGCACCGCCAGCGTATCCGTACGCGTCACCGTACACATCTTCTGAATACGGTCCGCCATTTCGCGGATACCCATCACACCACGCGCCTGAGCCTGCGCATAATACCGGATTTTTCTTTCCTTTTCTGCCGGATTAAATCTAGGAACTACAGAATAAGCGACCAATTTTTCCATAATGATAAAAATTTAAAAGGTTAAACAAAAAAATTAAGGTTAACAAAAAATTGAGTAAACACTCCACAACACGTTGAAAGCTTTCCGTTTGTTTCGTAGTACAAAGATAAGAAGGCCGGATCCGTCCAATGTCCTCCATTGTCCTCATCCGACCTTCACTGTCCCGATAAAACCAAAAAAAATTCATTTACGGCTCACCCAGCCCCTCGATAATCACCATCACCTCCCTTTTCGTGAAAAACTTCCGGTTCTTCCGGTACCCCATCTCCTCGAACTTCTCCACGATATACGGACACTGCTGAATCCAGCGGTACAGACTCCTCCGCGCCACCTTCGGGTGCACATGCGGAAAATACCTCGCCGCCAGCTCCGCCTTCGAATACATCCTCACTTCAAACTTCTGATCCTTTTCCAGCTCCTCATTCAGAGAGCCCCTCTTATTAAAACCGTTTAATCCCATAATCCACATTTTTGCCTGTTATACTATATAATAAGGTAAACATCACAACTCCTCCTTTCCGTTCACGGCCACCCGCTCAAACCGCGTATGCGCCAGACTCTTCTTCAGCAACCCCGCCGGCCGGAACAACACCCTCAGCCGCCGGATCCTTCCCGCCGTAAAATCCCCGGGCCTTTCCACCCCCTCACTGCAGATACCCGCCTGCAGCGAGCCGATGCCGCCCAGCCTCACAATCTCACCGTTGCACAACCCCTGGCACACTTCATCCTCCAGCGCCGCCAGCACCCCGATAATATCCGAGCGCGTCAGCGTACAGTTCCGGCTGATCCGTTCCGCCATCTCCTCCAGTCCCAGTTCACCCCTGGCCCTGGACTGCGCATAATACAATCTCTGTCCGTCTTCCTTACCCGGAAGCACCTTGGGCACCAGCGTGTATGTCACCGCCGGTCCCTCATTTTTTCGGTTCTTAAAATCCATTTGATTAACAAGTTAGGTTATAAAAAAAGAGGAAAGGACCGAACCACCCCCGCCCCGAATTTGTTATACACATATCCGCGGCAGTAAACCGGCCATCCAACCACCGGTAGGTTTCAGTTCCCCTCCTCATTACCTGTAGAGGCAAAATTATTGAAAACACATATAACCCGTTCTGCATTAAAATGCAGAAAATATAATTTTTATCAAAAACTAACCGGCACTTCAGTGCCACTTAACAACTTACTACTATGAATACAAAAAAAAATGCCCGGTCACACGCATTGACCGCATCGTACTGAGTGAAGCAGAAATGTACTATCTTTGCGACCAGCTGCACCAGCTTTTAGGAGAGATGTACCGCATCGGCCAGATCAGCCTCAACGAAGTCATGGAGTCTACCAACCTCTGGGAGCACACCGTCTACGGTCATAAAAAGAAAAACATGACCCTCAAGACCCTCTGTAAACTCTGGTACGCCGCCCTCCAGGGCTGCCGTCTCCAGTCCTCCCTGAAAGACCTTCCCCCGCTGATCCTCGAGAGCTGCCGCCAGCGCAAAAACCTGGTCGTCTACCTCCACCCGTCCGACGAGCCCCTGCCCGACGGACACATCCTCATTCTGAGTCCTAAGAAATAGCCCCTTCACGGCCGCGAAGAAAATTTCCTTACGCGCCGCCTGAAGAAACGTAAAAGCCCGCGATGTTTTTCGAAAACATCGCGGGCTTTTTTTAAGACCTCCCCAGCCTTTTCCCCACGCATAACGATGCGCACACGCTACCTTCCTTATCCGTGCCCCCGGCCTTCACCATAATTTCCCCATCTTTCATATTATCACCATCTCCCCCAAAATCACTGTTACATTTCATGAAATAAAAGTGTCACATCTTTCTATTTCTAAGTTCTAAATTATGAAGATTTGTTAACAAATAAGAGAATTGCCACATATATATAACAATAATCATAAAAAGATTGTTACTTTTGTGACGAATGATTGTATGTCCGTGCGGCTGTGGGATACTCATTCCTAGACGGAAGCACACCATACCGGTCACTCATCTTATCGGATAATTATCTGATTCCCAGTAAGATGAACATACTGGGGACGAGAGAGAAATATATCCAATAACAAAATCCATACTATTTAATATAAAAAGCAAGGAAAATAATAAAATATTTTTACATAAAGACTGCCGGCAGAACGCTGCCGAAACCTAACTATTTAAGTTTTTAAACAGATTAATCCAGACAATTTTTTAAATGACTATCGCAATTGATTTCGACGGAACCATTGTAGAACACCGGTATCCGGCTATCGGAAAGGAAATTCCTTTCGCCATCGAAACCTTAAAGCGCTTGCAGGAAGAGCGTCATCGCCTTATCCTGTGGACAGTACGCGAAGGCAAGCTGCTGGACGAAGCAGTAGCCTTTTGCCGCGAGCGCGGATTGGAGTTTTACGCCATTAACCGTGACTACCCCGAAGAGGAGGCCGCCAGGAACAATCACTTCTCACGCAAACTTAAAGCCGACCTTTTTATTGACGACCGCAATTTAGGCGGCCTGCCCGACTGGGGTACCATTTACGAAATGGTCACCCGGAAAATGAGCTATCAGGACCTCATGGAGCAGCAATACGGTGAAGAATACCCTTCCGAACGGAAGAAAGGCTTCTTTGCCCGCCTGTTCGGCTCTAAATAACTCTATTTCATGAATAAAAAAATTTAACCATTTATATGAAAATCAGAAATTTATTTGTTATCTGTAGCTTGTCACTTGCCGTGGCGAGCTGTACTTCGTACAAAAAAGTACCTTACTTGCAGGACCCGGGAACCGTAAACAATTACGGTAAGGAAATTCCTTTGTATGATGCCAAAATTATGCCAAAGGATTTGTTAAGTATTACAGTGAATACCACTGATCCGGCAGCGGCTGCACCGTTTAACTTGACTATGCAGACTCCTTATAATGTAGCACTGGGAAATTCAAGCGTATCATCACAGCCAAGTTTACAGCAATATCTAGTCAATAATCAGGGAGAAATTGATTTCCCAGTTATCGGCCGTATTAAAGTAGGTGGCATGACCAAAAACGAGGCAGAAGATATGATTTGTGAAAAACTGATGCCTTATTTGAAAGAAAATCCAATTGTAACTGTTCGTCTTTCTAATTATAAGATTTCAGTATTGGGAGAAGTTGCTCATCCGGGAAGTTTCACCGTCACCAATGAAAAAGTAAACGTTTTGGAAGCCCTTGCCATGGCAGGAGACATGACCGTTTACGGACTCCGAGATAACGTAAAACTGATTCGTGAAGACGCTAATGGGAAACGTGAGATTATCGAAATGGACCTTACCAAAAGTGATTTAGTGCTTTCTCCCTATTTCTACCTGAAACAGAACGATATCATTTATGTCACCCCAAACAAAACCAAGGCACGTAACTCTGATATCGGTAATTCTACCACTATCGCTATTTCAGCAACCTCTATTTTGGTATCTCTTGCCAGCCTGTTAGTGACTATATTTAAATAATCAGTTATAACCATCAATTCAACTAGTAAATATGTTTGAAAATAATCAACCCAATACATCAAATGTGGAAGAACAGGAGGAAAATATCAACTTGCGTGCCCTCCTAATGAAATATTTAATTTATTGGCCATGGTTTATTGCCAGCGTCATTATCTGTTTAGGCTGCGCTTTTCTTTACTTGCGTTTTCAAGTACCTGTTTATAACACTACAGCAGCGGTGCTGATTAAAGAAACAGATCCACGCAGTAAAGCTATGACACAGACTAACGGAGCTGTAGCTGCCTTACAGGACATCGGCGGCTTCTCCATGACCAGCAACTTCGACAACGAGGTGGAAATTCTGAAATCGCGTACTCTTATCAAGAAAGTGGTCAGCGAGCTGGGTCTGTACATCCAGCACAGCAAAGACCAGGCCTTCGGTTACGATATTCCCTTGTACCGCAATACTCCGGTCAAAGTATACATTACCCCCGAAGAAGCAGACAAACTGCAGGGAGGCGCCAAGATCAATATGACCTATACCCCTGAGGGAAAGCTCAGCCTAACAGCCAGCTACATGCTAAATCAAGAAAAAGCCGAAATCACAACCAGTTTCGACAGTCTTCCGGCAGTGCTTCCCACTCCCGTAGGCGTATTCAGTTTTACCCGTAATGACTCAGTAACACCGAAAGAGCCGATCAAATTGAATGCTTGGATAGGCTCACCGACAGCAACGGCACAAAGCTATGCTACCAATTTAACAGTATCTCCCAGTTCAAAGACCACTACCATTGCAAAGATAAGCGTTAAAAACGCCCATAAACAACGAGCTGTTGATTTCATCAATCGGCTGGTAGCGATTTATAATCAGGATGCCAACGATGAGAAGAACGAAGTGGCAGAAAAGACCGCACAGTTCATTGAGGAGCGTATCGGCATCATCAATGCCGAACTGGGAGCCGCCGAAAACCAGCTGGCCACCTTTAAGCAGCAGGCAGGTCTGACCGACCTCAGCAGCGATGCCCAACTCGCTCTGCAGGAAAGTTCCAAATACGAACAGCTTCGCGTGGAAAACGCCACTCAGATACAGCTGGTGGAGTTTCTAAAGACTTACATCAACCAGGAAGAGAACGCCAACGAAGTACTTCCTGCTAATGTCGGTCTGAAAGATCAGAACCTGAGTGCTGTCATCGAACAGTACAACACCATGATTATTGAACGTAAGCGCCTGCTCCGCACCTCTTCTGAAAGCAATCCAGCCATCATCAACATGAACACCGGCATCGAAGCCATGCGCCGCAGCGTACAGACCACGGTAGAAAGCGTACTGAAAGGACTCTACATTGCCAAGGCCGACATAGACAAACAGACCAGCAAGTTCGAGGCACGTATCAACAAGGCCCCACAGCAGGAAAAGGAATTCCTGACTATTGCGCGTCAGCAAGAAATCAAGGCTGCCCTCTACACCATGCTGCTGCAGAAGCGTGAAGAGAACGCAATTACATTGGCGTCTACTGCCACTAACGGCCGCATCATCGAAGAGGCATTAGCAGGCGCTGCCCCCATCGCTCCCCAAAAGATGATAATTGTCTTAGCTGCATTGATAATTGGCTTGGGATTTCCTGTAGGCTTGGTATTCCTGCGCGACCTGTTGAAATACAAAATTGAGAATCGCGAAGATGTACAGAAAATTACCCATGCTCCTATTTTGGGAGAACTCCCCCGTTGCGATACCAAGGCATCGGGTTCAATTGTCATTCAGGAAAACAAGAACAATATGATGGAGGAATGTTTCCGTGACCTTCGTACCAATCTGCTTTTCATGTTGGAAAAAGACCAGCAGGTCATCCTTTTCTCCTCTACCCAGCCTGGAGAAGGAAAATCCTTTGTAGCTGGAAACACTGCCACCTCACTGGCATTCTTAGGAAAGAAGGTACTGATTATAGGTATGGATATCCGCAAGCCCGGACTGAATAAAGTATTCCGACTGTCCAACCGTGCGGTAGGTATCACCAACTACCTGAGCGACCCGGAACACGTAAACCTGCTCGATATGGTCCAGCACTCAGATATAAGCCCCAATCTTGATATTCTTCCAGGAGGACCGGTTCCACCGAACCCGACCGAACTGGTAGCCCGCGAGCATCTGGATCATGCCATCGAAGAATTAAGAAAACACTACGACTATATCATATTGGATACCGCTCCTATTGCTATGATTGCAGACACAGCCATTATCAGCCGTGTGGCCGATATGTGTGTCTACGTATGCCGTGCGGATGTAACTCCAAAAGAAGGTTTTGAATATATTAATGTACTCCAAAAGGAAAAGAAATTTAAGAAAATAGCTACTGTTATTAACGATATTGATATGAGTAAACGTAAGCATAGTTATGGTTACGGATACGGAAGAAAATATGGATATGGATACGGGTACGGATATGAATCCGAAGCAAAGAAAAAATAAAAATCCATTTTCTACAAATGACATAAAAACGCATTAAAAAATCAATAACACAATACGAAATGAGTTACATTATTTTACTCTCTGGCTTTTTAATAGCCTTTGTGGCAGGATGGATTATCATTCCTAAAGTCCTGTTAATATCACATAAAAAGAAACTATTCGATGTGCCTGATGCACGTAAGGTACATACCCGTCCCATTCCACGTTTAGGAGGAATAACCTTTTTTCCTGTTATTCTCATAGCTTTAGGATTAGTTACAGGCATTTGCCATTTTTGTGGACATCATATAGAATATCCATCCACCTATGATATGTTTTTTCGTATCATATTTTTAATAGTGGGATTAACTTTATTATATTTAGTTGGTATTGCTGATGATTTGATTGGAGTTGGTTATCGATACAAATTTGTAATACAAATATTTTCTGCAACCTTATTTGTGGTAACTGGATTATGGTTTAATTCGTTGGCGGGGCTTTTTGGCATATATGAAGTTCCCGTTTGGATAGGCATGCCATTAACTGTAATAACCGTAGTTTATATTACCAATGCAATCAATTTGATTGATGGAGTTGATGGACTTGCATCTGGACTGAGTTGTATTGCACTAAGTGTACTAGGTATTGCCTTTACAGTTAACAATCAATACATGTATGCTCTTTTAGCTTTCTCCTGTTTAGGAGTCGTAATACCTTTTTGGTGTTATAATGTATTTGGAAACGAAAATCGTGGTAGAAAACTATTTATGGGTGATACTGGAAGTTTAACCTTAGGGTACATCTTAAGTTTTCTTTTTATTCGCTATTGCTTTGAATCAACAAGTGAAATGCAAATATCAGGATCTAAAATGATTTTTGCTTTTTCGACTCTTTTAGTACCATTGTTTGATGTAGTCCGCGTTGTGTTAGTCAGATTGCGTAATAAAACTAACCCATTTATGCCTGACCGGAATCATTTTCATCACAAGCTGTTACGTATGGGCCTCCGCTCACGAGCTGTCATGACAAGTATATTATTAGTTTCATTATTCTTTATTCTATTGAATACATTGTTAATGAACTATCTTAATATTACTTTTATTTTGATTATTGACATAATATGTTGGATACTCCTCCACTTAGGTATTAACTGGAAAATCAAACAAGTCCAGAAAATCAAACAATAATTAACTTATCATATTTAAATAATACAGAACATATGAAAGCATGTTTCATGGGCTTAGGCTACATCGGTTTGCCTACAGCCATTATTGCCGCAAAACACGGTGTTGAAGTCATCGGAGTGGATATCAATCCGAAAGTAGTAGAACTGACAAATCAGGGACATCTCCACATTATTGAACCAGGAATGGAAGAAATGCTGCAGGAAGTAGTAAAAAACGGAGCTCTCCGTGCATCAACAACTCCCGAAGTAGCAGATGCTTATTTCATGGTAGTACCTACTCCATTCAAAGGAAATCACGAACCAGATATCAGCTATGTAGAAGCAGCTACACGTGCTGTATTACCCTTGTTAAAAGAAGGTGATTTATATGTAATTGAATCTACCTCTCCAGTCGGTACAACTGACAAAATGAAAGATCTGATTTTCAGTGAACGTCCGGAATTAACTGATAAAATTTATATTGCATACTGTCCAGAGCGCGTACTTCCAGGAAACGTTATCTATGAATTGGTTCATAATGACCGTGTAATTGGAGGTATGAACGAAGCATCAACAGATAAAGCTATCGAGTTCTATCGTCAGTTTGTACAGGGTACTTTACACCGCACAAATTGCAAGACTGCTGAAATGTGTAAATTGACAGAAAATTCTAGCCGTGACGTACAGATTGCCTTTGCTAATGAATTATCTTTAATTTGTGATAAAGCAGGCATCAATGTATGGGAATTAATTAATTTAGCCAATAAGCACCCACGCGTAAATATCCTGCAGCCTGGTTGCGGTGTTGGTGGTCACTGTATCGCTGTCGACCCATATTTTATTACTGCAGACTTCCCAATGGAATCAAAACTGATTGGCCAGGCCCGTGAAATTAATAATTACAAATCATTCTGGTGTGCTGAAAAAGTTCAGAATGAGATGCTTAAATTTGAATTAAAACACGGCTATAAGCCTTGTGTAGCAATGATGGGGCTTGCCTTCAAACCAAACATTGATGACTTACGTGAGTCACCTGCAAAATACATTGTAACTAAAGTGATGCAATCTTGCAACAATGCGAACATTTTGGTCGTTGAACCTAATGTAGAATCCCATAATGTATTCAAATTGACAAATTATAAGGAGGCATATGAGAAAGCAGACATTATCGTTATGCTAGTAGCTCACGATCCTTTCAAAACACTTCCTTACCGTGAAGATAAAGTAATTTTGGACTTCTGTGGTATTTATAAAAAATAAAAAAATGAAGAAAATAATGTTGGTCTTCGGGACTCGTCCCGAAGCCATCAAAATGGCACCATTAGTAAAGGAATTTCAGAAATATCCTGAAGCCTTTCAAACGATTGTTTGCGTAACCGGACAGCACCGTCAAATGCTTGATCAGGTTCTCCAGCTATTTGAAATTACCCCTGATTATGATTTAAACATCATGAAACAGGGACAAGATTTATACGATGTTACCGCCCGGGTATTAACAGGGATGCGTGAAGTATTGAAAGAAGCACAACCGGATGTGGTATTGGTTCACGGCGACACCACTACCAGTACCGCAGCTGCACTGGCTGCTTTCTATCAGCAGATTCCGGTAGGTCATGTAGAAGCCGGATTACGCACACACAACATCTATAGCCCATGGCCAGAAGAAATGAACCGCCAAATTACAGGTAGAATTGCTACCTACCATTTTGCCCCTACCCCATTAAGCCGCCAAAACCTACTCACAGAATCTGTAGTAGATCAAAACATTACAGTTACAGGAAATACCGTAATTGACGCACTTTATTGGGTAGTAGATAAAATCAAGAATGATAACAAGCTCAATGCTGAATTAGCACAGATTTTAAAACAGGCAGGATACGATACAGATCGTTTAACCAGTGGCAAAAAATTAGTTTTGATTACTGGTCATCGTCGTGAAAACTTTGGAGACGGTTTCATCAATATGTGTACTGCCATCAAAGACCTGACACAGAAGTATCCAGATGTAGACTTCGTATACCCAATGCATCTCAATCCAAATGTACGCAAGCCAATACATGAAGTATTTGGAGAAGAATTGAGTAATCTGGGAAATATGTTCTTCATTGAGCCATTGGAATACCTCAGTTTTGTTTATCTAATGGAAAAAGCAACAATCGTATTGACCGATAGTGGTGGTATACAGGAAGAAGCTCCAGGATTGGGTAAACCTGTATTAGTTATGCGTGATACGACTGAGCGTCCAGAAGCCCTTTCCGCCGGGACTGTAAAACTGGTAGGAACAGATTACAACAAGATTGTAAATGAAGTATCTACTTTGCTGAGTGATGCTTCCGCGTATGAAAAGATGAGTAAAGCTGTCAATCCATATGGAGATGGACTAGCTTGTAGTCGAATTATTATGAAGCTGAAATAAATTCTAACACAAAGATTTCAAATTTACGGTTTACTGAGTAAACCGTAAATTTATTAGTACAAAAATGGGGAATAATTCTGTTAATAATAAAAGAATAGCAAGAAACACCCTTATGCTTTATATACGAATGCTAATAATCATGGGGGTTACTTTATATACATCAAGAGTTATTTTAAACACTCTAGGAGTAAAAGATTTTGGTATATATAATATCATAGCTAGTGTTATTGTTCTATTTTCTTTTCTTAATGCAGCAATGACATCTACAAGTCAACGCTTTTTAAGTTTTGCCTTAGGAAAAGAAAATACAACTGGTGTACAAAAAGTATTTTCTAACTCATTATCAGCCTTTTTAATTCTTGCAATAATCGTATTTATTTTAGCTGAAACTATTGGTTTTTGGTTTATAAAAACTCAAATTTCAATTCCTAGTGAGCGAATTGATGCAGCTAATATTGTTTACCATATTTCCATTATTACCACATGCATTCAAATAATGCGCATACCCTATAACGCTGCAATTATAGCATATGAAAAAATGTCATTTTATGCCTATAATAGTATTATAGAAGCATTTTTAAAACTTATAATTGTATGGATTTTAACTTTAATAAATTATGATAAACTTATTTCATATTCATTTTTATTACTTATTGTTTCTATAATCATAAATTTATCCTATACAATCTATTGTAGAAAAACTATTTCAACTACCAAATTTATTTTTGGGAAAGACCTACAACAATTAAAAGAAATGACAATATTTTCAAGTTGGAATTTAATTGGAGGAATTGCCGATATTGGATATACACAAGGAACAAATATCATTTTAAATATGTTTTGTGGTGTATCATTAAATGCAACAATGGGAATTGCTAATCAAATTAAATCTGCAATATATTCATTTGTACGCAATCTACAATCAGCCGCAAATCCTCAAATAATCAAATCATATGCCTCTGGTGATTATGAACATTTTAGAAATTTATTTTATAATATTTCAAAATATTCCTTTTTTTTAATGCTTATCTTAGCCCTACCAATTCTATTTAACATTAATTACATACTAGAACTTTGGCTTATATCTCCACCACAATTTACCAACATATTTGCCAGCCTTACTATAATTTTTTGTTGCCTTGATAGCCTTATAGGGCCACTTTGGATAATAATGCAAGCTAATGGAAATATCCGTAATTATCAGATAATAACAAATTTCATTATTTTATTAAATGTTCCTTTATCTTATATATCATTAAACTCCGGATATCCTCCCTACTCTATACTTTGTATTCAAATATTTCTTATTATAATTTCGATATTTGTACGAATATATATGGCTAGAAAACATACTTGTATCAATTTTAAGTCTTATCTAAAAAAAGTAATTATACCAATTTTAAAAGTTACTATCTTAAGTATACCCTTTCCACTTTTTTTCTCTCTATATACAGAAAATTATATTAAATTAATATTAGTTACAAGTAGTAGTTTTATTTCTACTCTAGTATTTATTTATACGTTAGGTGTATCCCCTGATGAAAGAACTTTAATAAGATCATATCTAAAAAAAATAAAAAAATGAATATTTTATTTTATTGTAATGAATATCCCCCTTATAAAACTGGAGGCATTGGTACAGTTACAAAAATTGTAGCAGAAGCCTTAGTAAAAAGAGGACATAAAGTTTTTGTTATTGGGTACTATCCCACGGATAAAACATTACCATCGTTTTCCATAATAAATGGAGTACATATCTATAGATATAATTTAGGATTGCAAAATGGGAAAATAAAATCTTTAATTTTTTCTATATTACATAAATTAAAATTATCTCAACTTATTATCCAAAAAGAATTAACCTATACAGAGAATAAAATACAAGAATTAATTACTAAAGAAAAAATTGAAATTCTTGAACTAACTGATTACTATAAATTTATTTCCCAAAGCACTGGATTACTAGAATTTAAAAAATTTTCAATACCAACTATACTCCGTATTCATGGAAGTGTTTCATTCTTAGATGAATTAAAAGGGATAAAAGAACCTATTAAAATAAAAAATGATGCAGCACATTTTCATAGATGCAATTATATATCAGCAGTAAGCCAATATTCTTTAGATTATATTGAACAGAATTTTAAAACTAATAATTTCAAATTTCAAACAGTTATTTATAATCCACTTGAAGATAGATTTATATCTCCTACTCCACCCTCAGGTTCTAATACAGTACTTTTTATAGGAAAAGTTGTAGAAACGAAAGGATGCTTTTCCTTATTAAAAGCATTTAATATTTGTGCAGCCAAGTATCCACATATTACGTTAAAAATTATTGGTAATGGAGATATAGAAAAAGCACGACAGTATATAAAGCCAGAATTTACCAATAGAGTCTCTTTTTTAGGATTTTGCACTCGAGAACAAATTGAGCAAGAAATTGATTCTTGCGCTTTTGCTTGTATACCTACATACTTTGAAAACTTCAGTATGGCAGCATTAGAAATTATGGGAAGGCAAAGAGTTTTAATTTATACAGAAAGGACATCGGGTAAAGAAGTTATAGACCATGGTATTAATGGGTATACCATTAATCCTGAAAATATTACCGAAATTGCTAACACAATCTCTATACTATATGAAAATATACCATTAAGAAATAAACTAGCTAAAAATGCATATGCAAAAATAAAAGAGAATTTTTCACTTAATGAAATTATCAATTCAATTGAATTTTTTTACACAAAAGTAATAGAGTATGATAAAGAAAATAATAAAAAAAATTGAGTTAAAAATAGCCAAGTCATCATCTCAAAGATATATTAAATACTTAAGGAAAAAAGGAGTTAAAATTGGAGATAATACTAAAATGATGGGAATTAAGTCGATCCATATAGATTTGACCCGTCCTTCTTTAGTTACTATAGGAAACAATGTCCTATTACATAAAAATTTTTCTCTCTTCACACATGATTTTGTTTCTGGAGTTTTTCTCAATAAATACGAAGATTTTATACCCTCATCTGGCAAAGTTACAATTGGAAATAACGTCCGTTTTGGTATAAATTGTACAGTACTAAAGGGGATTACAATTGGAGACAATTGCTTCATAGCAGCAGGATCAATAGTAACAAAAGATATACCTGCCAACTCTATAGCAGGAGGGGCTCCAGCAAAAGTTCTATGTTCTTTAGATGATTATTATGAAAAGCGTAAAACCCAATGTATAAAAGAAGCTTTCAATTATATACAAAGCATTAATGATAGATTTAATAGAGAAGCAATCCCCAGTGATTTTTGGGAAGAATTTCCTCTTTTTGTTGATGCAAGTAACATTAACGACTACCCCATGATTCCAATAAAGCAGCAATTAGGTTCACATTATGAAAGTTGGCTAAAAAAACATAAAGCCCCTTATAAAAATTTTAATGATTTTATAAATGCTGCCAAGAATATATAAATTTTTATCCATTTTATGAAAAAAAAGAATTTACTAATCATACAACAACACCAATTTGGATATTTAACTGATAGTTATAAATGGTGCGAATATTTGAATAAAGATTATAATATCACAATTTTATGTTATGATGCTGGCAAACCAAAAATCTCTCTATCAGGAATTGATATAAACTATTTTAATATTAAAGGAAATCGATATACGCGTGGTATACGTTTTATCATTTACTGTTTATACTATATTTTAAAAAAAAGGGGAATTACTATTGTTATTTATTTTGAGAAATGCGAACTACTAAAAAGTTTTCTTTTCTCAAAAAAAATGATTTTAGATATAAGAACCCTATCGGTTCATAATTCAGAAAGTAAAAGAGATAATTTTAATGCAAAATTAAAAAAAGCATGTAATAAATTTGATCTAATAACAGTTATTTCAAAAGGTGTTAAAAATCAAATTAATTTACCCAACAAGGATATAAGGATTTTACCATTAGGGGGGGATACGATTTCCACAAAAGTAAAAAGTTTTGAAAATATTAAGCTATTATATGTTGGAACTTTATCTAATAGACACATTGAAAAAACAATAGATGGATTGCATCTTTTTACAAACCGATTTCCTAACTGTAACATTAGTTACGATATTGTAGGAGATGGGAATGAGAATGAATTAGAGGAACTTATTAAATATACACAAGAAAAAGGGGAAGATTTCAATTCAAAAATCCGCTTCTGGGGAAGAGTTCCATATAATAAATTAAAGCCTTTTTTTGATAAATGTAATATAGGTATTTCATTTATTCCAATGACAGATTACTTTGATGCCCAACCACCAACAAAAACATATGAATATATTTTGTCTGGACTTTATACAATAGCAACAGAAACAACTTCAAATAAAGAGATCATAACTCATGAAAATGGTATCTTAATTAAAGATACCCCACAAGATTTTGCAGATGCACTAAGTGTCTTATTTACTCAAAAAGAAAAAATAAGGGATGAAGTCATTAGAAACTCTTTAAAAGAATCAACATGGAAAGCTATAACTCAGAATTATTTAAAGCCAATCTTAAACAAATTTTAAATTAGGGAACTTTGGAAGCAACACTTTTTTTATACTTCTTTATTACATTTATATGTACTGTAACGACGGTTTTTATTCCCAAACAAATATATGAAAAAAACACATATACGTTTAAGTACGATTTTAAATACTTTTCATATTCTTTCATTCCCATAATAATTTACACATTATTTTGGGGATTAAGAGACCAAGTAGGTGCAGATTATCAAGGATATGCTGATATGTTTTATACTATAGAATATGATAATGAACGTATTGAGCCTATATACTTATATCTTAATATATTATTAAGAGAGTCAGGTTTTTCTCACATATCAATATTTTTAATCACATCTTATATATCTATATGGTCTCTGTTTTATATAGCCAAATATGAGAGTAAAAATTTCTCTATTTTTGTTATTTTTTTCTTTTTTACAACAAGTATTGTTCTTTTTTATCAAAATGGGATACGACAATCTATAGCATTTAGTTTCTTAATAATGCTCATTTCATGTATAAACAAAGAACATATAATTAAAATCCTTGTATTAGGATTAATTGCATGGGGATTTCATAAAAGTGTCTTAGTACCATGTGTAATTCTTATGCTCTTATATTATATACCACAAATAAAATTAAATAAATACATCATTATCATTGTTTTTATTTTTACGACATTTTGGGGACATCACTTATATGATTATATTTTTAGCAAATTCTCTTTTATGTTTAATTTATTAGGGTATACTGGATATGAAGACAATATTGATAATTTTGAAAAAAATATAGAGTTTTCCAGTGGATTAGGGAGGCTTCTTAAATTAATAATAAATTGTATTATCATTTTTTACCAAGAAATATTCTTCTCCCCAAAAGAGAAAAAGGCTATGTATTTTTTTTATATTTTTTTCCTACTTGGAATTTTATTAGAACCTATCGTAATGGAGAATGGGATTATGAAGCGTTTAAATATCTACTTCATTAATACTCGATTCATTATTTATGCCTACTTTTGTACTCAACTATTAAAATCACCAAAGGCGACTAATCAAATTCTAATGATACTATTGATATTAGCACATATTATGTTATTTTCAGCAGCTATTTTAAGTAATTCTAATTCATGTGTACCATATAAATCTATATTTTCATGAAAATTATTGAAATTATTCCACAACTTGGACAAGGTGGAGCAGAAAGATTTGTTATTGATTTGTGCAATGAACTTTCCAAACACAATGAGGTAATATTAGTATCTCTCTATAATATGGATAAACATGGTTTTTTCAAGGATGAATTATCTCCCAATGTTAAACTTATATGTATGAATAAGCAAATGGGAATAGATTTTCAAATGTTCTTCCAATTATACAAATTCATAAAAAAAGAGAAGCCAGATGTTGTTCACACCCATCTACGATGTATTACCTATACTATATTGGCATTTACCTTATTAACAAAAATTAAATTTATACATACTGTACATAATGATGCATACAAAGAAGCAGGTGACAAATTAAGCATTTGGTGTCGGTTATTTGCATTCAAGCATAAATTTGTGCATCCAATAACCATCTCAGAAGAATCTCAAAAATCATTTGAACAATTATATCACATACCGTCAACACTTATTTATAATGGAAGACCTGCTTATAATATAAATACAGCTCATGATGTTACAAGAGAATTAATTGAGTTAAAAGCAAACAAAGAATCCAAGTTAGTCGTCAATATAGCACGAATACAAGACCAAAAAAACCAAATAGCTTTAGCAAAAGCTATAAATAACCTCAATAATAAAGGACATGCTATAGAACTTGTAATTATTGGAAGTAAAGCTGATAGCAGAATAGTACATGAAATTGAAGCATTAAAATCGCCTTTTATCCACCTATTGGGCACAAGAGTAAATCCCAGAGACTATATGATAGCGGCTGATGCTTTTTGTTTATCATCTAAATATGAAGGAATGCCGATAACTTTAATAGAATGCTTTTCTGTTGGAGCAATTCCACTCTGTACACCTGTTGGAGGTATTATTAATATGATACAAAATGGAGTAAATGGTTTATTGTCTAAAGGAACTGGAGAGTCTGAAATTGAGGAATTGCTTTTAAATTATTTAGACTTAAGTATAGAAAAAGAAATTAGTATAAAAGAAAAATCTAAAGAAACATTCCAATTGTTTGATATGGAAATGTGCACTAATAAATACCTCGAAGTCATAAATAAGTTATAAAATGAATCCAAAAGTATTAATTGTTGGAACACTTCCTGAAACAGCGGGAATCGGAGGAGTTACTATACATATAGAAAGGTTATTGCAATGGATAAATAAAGATACAATTATAGTTGATTTATGTGACTATAAAGCACTATCTATATTTGTGCAAACAAAAAAGATCATGCAATATTCTATAATACATATTCATGCCTCACACCCTGCGCTAAGACTATTCTATGTATGCATTTCTCGGTTATTGAATAAAAAAACTATTTTAACTATTCATGGAGATATAGGACGATTTTCATTTGTCAAAAATTGGTTAGATAAATTAGCAATCAAAATATGTACAGTTCCAATTGTTATTAATTCCACAAGTTTTAATAAGGCTATTAAATGGAATAAAAAGACACTCCAGATGTCTGCTTTTATTCCACCTTTAGAAGAAGGAACTATTCCAAATAAAGCATTATATCAAATAACAGAAGCAAAAAATAAAAATAAAACAATTTATTGTACCAATGCTTCAATACGAAGCTTCAATAAAAATGGAGAAGAAATATATGGTATAGAGTTTCTTGTTGATTACTTCCAAAAACAATCAGACTCATGCTTAATAGTATCTGATCCATCTGGAGAATACAGTAAATTGTACAAAAATAATATTAAAAATACAATATTCATTTCTACTCCACACTCTTTTTATGCAGTAATCAAACATGCGGATGCTTTAATTCGTGCAACTGCAACAGATGGAGATTCTATATCCATAAAAGAAGGGCTATTTCTAAACAAAAAAGTTATTGCAACAGATAGAGTCCCTAGACCTAATGGCGTTATTCTCTATCAATATAATGATATTGAGAGTTTTAAAAATGCCCTAAATTATAGTGCAGACATAAAAGAAAATAATTTCAAAGAAAATACAATAGAAAAAATAAATAAGTTATATAATACATTAGTATCACAATGAATCTAACATTAGTCTTTCATACAATCAAGTATCTAAAATTTACTCAAATTTATCACCAAATAAAAAACCGTATTTACAAACCTAGGTACAAACATTATGAGCTAAATATACCACTTGATTCTTGCCATTATACCCAATTTATTTCAAAGACTGAAAGCCTATTGAATAATCAGAATTTTATTTTTTTAAATCTCCAATCTCAGTTTAATTCATGGAATGATACTCGTAATGGGATGCTGTGGGCATATAATCTAAATTATATGGATTGGTTAAATCAAAAAAATATTTCATTTGAGGAAGGAAACTATTGGATTGAAAAATTTATAACTGAATTACCAGATAATAAAATAGGACTAGATCCGTATCCTATTGCCTTACGAGGGATAAATTGGATAAAATTTATTACAATTCATAAACATAAAATATCACAAAGCCAAATAAACAGATGGAACTCATCTTTATTTTCACAATATAAATTATTAATCAATAAACTCGAATACCACTTATTAGGAAATCACCTTCTCGAAGATGCCTATTCTCTATTTATTGCATCATTATATTTTTCAGAAAATACTTTCTTTAATCTTTCCAGCAAACTTATTCTAAATGAATTAAAAGAACAATTATTACCTGATGGTGCACACTATGAACAATCACCAATGTATCATAGTATTTTACTAGAAAGATTACTTGATTGTTATAATCTATCCATCAACAATATAAAATTTAAAACTCAAAAAAACTTTAATGAGAAAATTCAATGCTTTATCAGCCAAATGCTAGGACATCTAGAATCTATTTGTTACTCTGATAAAAGTTATCCGTTATTTAATGATTCCGCTTTAAATATATCCTCATCTCCTCATGATTTATTTGATTATGCAAAAAGATTAAATATTTCTTGGGACAAAATAGAACTAAAAACTTGTGGTTACCGCAAATTTCAAAACGATAAAATTGAATCATTTATTGATATTGGTTATATTACAGCAAGTTACCAACCAGGGCACTCTCATTCAGATACTTTTTCTTATGAAATGAGAATTAATAACCAGCCATTTATCATTGATACAGGAATCTCTACATATAACAAAAATATAAGAAGACAATATGAGCGTGCAACAGTTGCACATAATACAGTTTCAATAGATAATCAAAATTCAAATGAGGTTTGGGGAGGATTTAGAGTGGGCAAAAGAGCCAAAGTAAAAATTATTGAAGAAAGAAAGAATTATGCTTTAGCAGAACATTATGGTTTTGGGAAACAAAAAACTCATCAAAGATGTTTCGATTTACAAAATCAAAAATTTGATATTATTGATAAAATACAATCCAATACAGAAGCTATTAGTTATATACATTTAGCTCCTAATATAGATATTTTAGAATACAATAATAAATATATTAAAACAACTTTAGCAACTATCAATATAGAAGGAGCACTAAAAGTAATTGTTGAGACTAATCAAATTGCTCAAGAGTATAATACATTAAAAACAATAAAAGTAATTCAAATAAAATTTAAACAGCATTTAAAATATAGTATCGAAATATGAAAATATTATTTTTAACAGATAATTTTCCTCCTGAAGTAAATGCACCTGCTTCAAGAACTTATGACCATGTAAAAGAATGGATTAAATTCGGTCATCAAGTAACTGTTATAACTTGCGCTCCTAATTTTCCAAAAGGGAAAGTATATGACGGATACAAAAATAAATTATATCAAACAGAAAATATGGATGGTATAAAAGTGATTCGCGTATGGTCATATATAGCAGCCAACAAAGGTTTTTTGAAACGAACACTTGATTTTATTAGTTTTTCTGTTTCATCTTTTTTCGCAGGGTTATTTCAAAAAGCAGATATTATCATTGCAACTTCCCCACAATTCTTCACAGCTCTTAGCGGTAGAACACTTTCGTTTTTTAAACGAACACCTTGGATAATGGAAGTCCGAGATTTATGGCCAGAATCAATTAAAACTGTTGGAGCAATGAAAGATAATGCTTTCATTAGATATTTTGAATGGGAAGAAAAAAAGTGTTATAAATCTGCAAAGAAAATCATAGTAGTAACAGATTCATTTAAAAAAACACTAATACAACGTGGAATACCCTCATCCAAAATTTATGTAATCAAAAATGGAGCCAACAGAGAATTGTTTAAGCCAATTCCTAAAGATGAATCACTAATCAAGGAATTAGGATTGGAAGGGAAAAAGATTATTGGATATATCGGAACACATGGAATGGCACATAAGCTAGATTTTATTTTACAATGTGCTAAACATATGATTGGAAAGAATAACTATCATTTCCTATTTATCGGCTCTGGAGCAGAAAAAGAGAATCTAATAAAAATGAAAGAAACTGAAAATATCAGCAATGTTTCATTACTAGATTCAGTCCCAAAAAATGAAGTAAATCGATATATTTCCATACTTGACGTTTCGCTAATTAACCTTAAAAAATCGGACTTATTTAAGACTGTAATACCTTCTAAAATATTTGAAAATGCAGGCATGGAAATACCTATCATTATGGGAGTAGAAGGAGAAGCACAAAGTATTATAGAGCAATATGGGGCGGGTATATGTTTTGAGCCTGAAAATGAAACAGACTTCACAGAAAAACTTAAGCTATTATTGGACAATGCTGATTTTTATAAGAAATGCCAAGAGGGAGGTGAAAAACTTTCTAAAGATTTTGACCGTAAGATACTTGCAAAAAATATGCTGGATATAATAACTACAAATTAATATAACGAAATCCATTATTTTTCATTCGGTGTCAACGATGAAAAAAATATTTTTCGAATAAAAATAGAATGAGAGGGCAAATGCTCCTCTCATTTTATTTTAAAAACAACCAAATGAATATTTTTCAAATAATAATTAGATGAAGGAGATAAATTTTCCATTACTATCTGCCCAAGAGGCTGCACGACTGATCAAAGATAAAGAAGTACTGGGCATCGGGGGCTTTTCTTCAGTAGGTACACCTAAATTGGTTCCCATGGCATTGGCGGAATATGCCAGGGAATTGCATTCGGAAGGAAAGGAATTCAAAGTGGGACTGATTACCGGCGGAGCTGCCGGAAGTTTAATAGACGGAGCGTTGGCTCAGGCGGATGCGGTGTTTATGCGTACACCGTTCCAGTCAGACAAGGATATGCGAAACAGCATCAACAGCGGGAAAGTGGCATATTTCGACTTGCACCTGTCTCACATAGGTCAGGACGTGAGATATGGTTTCTTGCCTAAAATAGATGTGGCAATCATCGAGGCCTCAGACATCACTCCGGAAGGAGAAATCACACTGTCCACTTCGGTGGGTATCTCCCCTACTCTGGTGCAACAGGCAGACAAGGTGATTGTGGAACTGAACCGGGTACATAAGGGTAAGCTGAAGGGGATGCACGATATCTTCCTGCTGGATAACCCGCCGTACCGGAAAGAGATTCCAATCTACAGGGTAAATGACCGTGTGGGCAGCTGCACGCTGAAAGTGGATCCGAAGAAGATTGTGGCGGTAGTGGAAAGTGAGATGAAGGACCGGATTGCTCCTTTCACGCCGCTGAACGAAACGACACAGCGAATCGGAAATAACGTGGCTGCATTCCTGCTGAATGAATGGCGCAAAGGGGGAATCCCAAAGGAGTTTCTGCCGTTGCAGTCGGGCGTAGGAAATGTGGCGAATGCGGTGCTGGGAGCTTTGGGGGAGGATACGCAATTACCGGCATTTTCAATGTTTACGGAGGTGATACAGAATTCAGTGATTGACCTGATGATGAAGGGACGAATCAGTTTTGCTACGGGAAGTTCGCTTACGCTATCGGAGGATAAGCTGGATATGATGTATGAGAACCTGGATTTCTTCAAAGAAAGGATCTTGCTGAGGCCGCAGGAGATTACCAATCATCCGGAAATGGTGAGACGCTTGGGAATCATTGCCGTGAATACGGCTTTGGAAGCGGATATTTTCGGTAATGTAAACAGTACGCACGTAATGGGAAGCAAGATGATGAACGGAATCGGGGGTTCAGCGGATTTCTCACGCAATGCTTTCCTGTCTATCTTCACTACTCCTTCCACTGCGAAGGATGGCTTGATTTCATCCATCGTTCCGCAGGTGTCACATGTCGACAGTACAGAGCATGACGTGAGGGTGCTGGTTACCGAACAGGGCGTGGCAGACCTGAGAGGCAAATCGCCTAAAGAGCGTGCTGCCTGCATCATTGAGAACTGTGCGCATCCGGATTACAAGGAGCTGTTATGGGATTATGTAAAACTGTCTGAAGGAAAGGGTTATCATACTCCGTTCAGTTTGAAGAATGCATTGAAAATGCATCTGGCTTTTGCGGAAACGGGTGATATGCGTAACACGAAATACGAATAGCCAGAAGACAAATGCTACAAAAAAGAGGAGCGGGTGTCCCCTGCTCTTCTTTTTCTTTTTTGTGACAAGAGTACTTCGGTAAAAAAAGTAATCTAGTTTGTGGATTCATAAAATACTGATTATCTTTATATCGTTTAAAACTGTAATCTATAATTTCAATCTAATACTAAAATGGAATTTATCAGACACATACACAATATAGGTCAAGGAGCATTCTACACCGAAAAGTTTTATGTGAATAATAAAGTGGTAAGCACTATCGTATATGATTGTGGTTGTCAAATAGCTCTTCCTAAAAGAGCTATCAAGTTAATAAAAAACTCTTTCAATGAGAATGAAATCATAGATATCCTTTTTATTTCCCATTTTGATGCAGACCATGTAAATGGGATTTTAACACTTAAAGAAAGGGTTTCAAAAATTGCTCATGTAGTTCTCCCAGAACTTACAGAGGAAGAAAAAATTATTTTAATGGCAAAATCAAGGGCTTATAGGGAGAGTTACAAAATCCAGCTTTTAATAGAAGATCCAAATTCTTTTTTCAATGGAAAGGAAACGGATAATCAGGAGACCAAAATAATCTATGTAAAAAAAATCAATGAAGAAGAAACAGATTCTCATATAAATCAAATAAGAACAGACCAACAAGAAGTAAGTCAACTAGATAATGGGAGCAAAGTAGCGAGTGGAACCAGACTGATTCCATCTAGAAAAGAGTGGATTTATATACCTGTTAACCTGCCTATTGAGAATGAGAAAATTAAAAATCTAAAAAAGGAATTGGAAGACCATGGGTTAACTGTAGAACTCTTAAAAGAGGCATTGACAGATACAATTCTGCATAAATTTAAAAATTGCTATAAGAAAGTTTTTGGAGATTTGAATCCTTATTCGCTTATTGTATACTCAGGGCCTGTCAAAGATTTAAATTCCACTAATGGAAAATCAAACATTGATTATATGCCCGGATGCCTTTATACCGGGGATGCAAATCTTAACAGGAAAAATTTTATGGAAACAATGCAGAAAAAAATCGGTGATGCCTACCTAAATAATATCGGACTGATTCAAGTTCCTCATCATGGGAGTCTTCATTCATACAACGCAAAAGTATTGTATAAGATAAGGGAAGAATGCAATTATTTTTTTCTATCACATGGAGAGAGAAATACATTTGGGCATCCGGCACCGCTGATTATAGAAGATATGATCTTAAGAAATAAGATTCTGATGTGCGTCAATGAATGCCCGAATTCTGCAGTTTGTTGTTTTTATAGTAAACATAGAAATCCTTAATCTATAATATAGCAGTTATAAAAAACTTGTCTTAATTTTAACCGTTCTCTTTGCTACCTTCCAATTGGCAGCTCAAGATTATTTATCTTTTAAAGGTATCCCCATCACAGGAAGTATGACCGAATTTTGTGAAAAGCTACAAGCAAAAGGATTTATACCAATTGGTTCTGAAAATAAAGATCATTATTTTCTGGAGATTTTACTGGTAAAGAATCAACTGTAGCGGTGTCAGCAACTGATGATGGTAATAATGATTTGCAGTGGTTGTTTTCTTTAATCCAATGGATGATTGGAACATGCTTGTAGATATATATGAGTATTATAAGCAATTGTATGTACACAAATATGGTAAACCGACTGCTTCTGAAGAGAACAATCCTGCACGAATCAAGAGTAATGTAGTATTGATGTCTGAATTATATCAAGGAAGAGCAACTTATTTCAGTCTATGGGAAGTTACAGGTGGAGATATTCAACTTTCAATTGAAAAAGGAACTGGTGTTTATGACGGAACAATAATGATTCGATATCGTGACTCGCAAAATATTAATGCTAAATTTCAAAATGATTTGAATGAAATTTAACAGACTATAGTATGGAAAGATTAAGTTCCACATTTAATAAACGATGTTGGGGCTTATATTTTAATGTAAAGTGTACTTTTTCGGATGCTTATAAGGTGGTTTCTGTTTTTTATTGTATTTTTGCATTATGGATTATTTATTGACTTCCTAACAACAAGCAATAGAACTACAATGAAATTAGATTATACCCTCCCTGCATTTAATCCTAATGATATAGATATAAGACTGCAATACATATCGGTCCTACAATTGGAAAAAATGATTAAATCTGGTAAATTGTACTTACCCGAAGAGGATGAACTACGGAGGATGTCAAACACCTGGAATGATAAAGAAAGAAGTTCGTTTATAGAATCCATTATGGCTAATCTGCCTATACAGTTAATCTATCTGGACGGAAGTAAAACTCCATGGACTATTATTGACGGGTTACAGCGTATTATATCGCTTCATAATTTCTTTAATGATAAGTTCGCCTTGAGTAAGTTGGAGTATTTTAACAATGAATGTGAGGGTATGTATTTTTCTGACATTCCGTTTTACCTGAAAAGCAGGATCGAATCTACGAATATAATTGCTTACGTAGTTAATCCTGGAACACCAGATGTAGTAAAATTCAACATTTTCAAGAGGGTAAATAAAACTGGCAGACAACGAAACCGAGAAGAACTTAGAGAGGCTTTTTATCAAAACTCATTGACTGGTTACATCAAAGATTTAGCCAATTCTGAAGAATTCCTGCAGGCCACTCATAATCTGGTAAAAATAAATGGACTGTCTGACAGGGAGCTGGTGAGCAGATATTTTGCATTCAGACTTTTGTATCCTTTTTTTGAAAGAACAGAAAATATGGATGATTTCATTGATAAAGGAATGAGTGCACTGGCTGCTTTGTATGAGCAGAACTTTGAAAAAGAAATACTCTGTTTCAAACGGACAATGCAACGCTGCTACTGTTTACTGAAAGATATAACTTTTATAAATATAAATTCATCAAAGAGACGAATAAATAATAATTTGTTTGATGTTTTTTCATACGTAATAGCTGATTTAAGTGATTACGAATATCTGAATCTATTAAATAAAGCAGTTCTCTTTAATGAGAGATATAGACTGCTTTTTAAGGAAAATAATTTTCTATGCACCAGTAAATTGAAACAAAACTCGAAAAAAGCAGTTTACCATAGATTCAATAACATGAAAAAGTTTATTAATCAATTCATTTATACATCATGATAAAAGAAGTTGGGCTCAAGAACTTTAAAGTTTTTGAAGAGGAATATTTCAATCTCAAACCTTTGACATTGATTACAGGAGTAAATGGTATGGGGAAATCTACGCTCATACAGTCTTTACTGTTACTGAAACAGAATTATGAATTGGGATATTTAAATAATCCAAAGAGAAAATTGCGCCTTAAGCATGACTTCGTCAATCTTGAATCTGTGAATGACATCTGCTATACATTTGCAAAAGAAAAAAGTATAGGTGTTTTTATTAAAGATGATAACGAGAATAAATATCAATGGACTTTGAATGCTTGTGATGCCGCAAGCGAAGAGATGGATTATACATATGCCGGAGCGGATATCAACAACCTTTCACTGTTTAATGACAGGTTTATATTTCTGGAAGCGGAACGATGGGGACCGAGAGCAGTATACAATAAAACAGAATCTCGAGCTTATAATACATCTTTAGGTATACAGGGAGAACTGACTCCTGCTTATCTAAGCAATGCATTGAGCACCAATGAAGAGATTGGCATGAAGGAGGTGAAACATCCTGCGCTGAGGGATGACCAGACTCAACTGACAGAAAATGTAAATGCATGGATGGCTCAGATTATGCAGATTCCTACGCTAAAGGCCAGTACAACAGATATAGATAAGGATAAAATAAAACTTGAATACGGGATCTCGGGAGCTAAAGGTAAAAAATACTCAGCTTTACAAGTAGGATTCGGTTTTACCTATTGCTTGCCTATTATTGTGGCCTTACTTAGAGCTAAGGCGAACGATTTACTGATTTTCGAGAATCCGGAAGCACATTTGCATCCATCAGCACAAGTGGAATTGGGAAAGCTCATGGCATTAGTTGCGGGTAGTGGAGTTCAGATTGTTATTGAATCGCATAGTGACCATATATTGAACAGTTTAAGACTTGCCAGAAAAGAGGGAGTAATTTCGAAAGATGACCTTAATGTAATCTTTGTACAGAGAAACTCCGGAACAAGTGATGACATCGACATTGTTTATACGGATGAAATACAGATTACAGACCAAGGGAAATTAACTAATCGCCCTAAAAGATTCTTTGACAGTTGGGATGATGTATTGACTCAATTAATTGATTGAAGGTATGGAGGCTTATTTTAATGAATTGAGTTTATGTTTTTTCCCCAATAATCAAACGGCAAAAGATGCATTTGAATTGTTGGGGCGTTGCTTGAAGAAATTGTCGGAGATGCAAGTGAATAATATCCGCATGACAGATGAAGCAAAGAACAAGACTATACTCACAGGACAGACCTTAAACAGAGTTTTGCAGAATAAAGCTGTGATAAACAAGGACTTAAAGTCATTACTGATGAGTAAATTGTATACTTTGGAACCGGTTGATAATCTTGAAAAAAAGCATGACGTCCTTGGATTTTCTTATAAAAGCATACCGTGCAAAGGACTTGGGTGGGCTTCTGAAGAGATTGAAGACACCATTGCCTTGGGACTGAAGTGCGAAGATAACTGGGAGGATAAACGTTATTGCGTACATATCAGTCGACTTGACGAAAATGGAGCAGAGGTTTCTTCTACTTCTGAGTGTAAACATGTTGTTACACCGGAAGGAATTGAAGCGCTGAGGACTTTCTTTCAGGCACGCATGAACATTCCAACAAACGGGAAAGTACTGGCTGCACTTGCTGGTGATTTGTTTCCACATCTGACTTTTGCAACTCAGGCAACGGACCAACTGAACAAAATTAAAGATCCAACTGCTGTGGAGCAGATTTATTTGAGACTTGCGGACCTGGAACGGGTAGCCTCTAATTCTATTGTTCCAATCTCGCCTACTATTTTTAAATATAAAACGACACCAGAATCGGAAACACGAAGCAAATTGCCGGAAATGAAAGTAACATTTGAGGATAAAAAGACAAGAGATTGTTCCTGGCATTCTCGTTTTACACCAGGTGCAGGAAGAATACATTTTCATTATGATGAAACTCATAAAATTTTTTATATTGGATATATCGGTGAAAAAATCCCTGGCTGATTATCGGACTAAAAGAAGATAATTTTTGCCTTCTGACTCTTGGAAACGAATCATCTTTCACCTGAATATGATGATTACCGTATCTTCTTTTTTTGTATTATGCAGTATTTATGATTACTTTTGCCGATAAATTAGATATAAGCATTCGGCAAACTACAGGTATTAAACTTTTATATACAACAATAGCGACTGTCACTATGAACCTAATAGTATCAGCCGCTATTGTTTTGTTGAACCCATATGTTACAGTTTATATCAGTTACAAGATTCCTCCTTTTGTTTTGTCAGTACACATTCTGTCATAAAATCTCCAGACAGGGATATTGAATTCCGCCAACCTTGATTTATAAGTTACTTTGTGTTCCTTGCAGTACATAATAATTTCTGCAACTTCTTCTCGTGTCATCATAAATTTCGTTTTGGGGCACAAAGATACTGATGGAAGGAGTTGTAGAAAATACGTGGATTACCGGAGGCTTACGAAAGTTTTCTCACTATTCTTCACAAGTTTCTGTTTTTATCATTACTTTTACAACTAAATTTAAACTTAGTACAATGGCTAAAAAGTATCAGAAAACCAAGTTACAGGAGGTAATTATCAGGGGTTATAAATCTATTGCCTTTAATAGACCTATAACTTTAAAAATAAATGATGTCAGCATATTATTAGGTGCAAACGGTGCAGGCAAAAGTAATATCATCAGCTTCTTCCGGATGTTAAGCTATATGATGAGCAAATCGTTTGGAAAATATGTTGAGATCTCTGGAACATCTAATGCATTATTGCATTATGGCGCAAAAAAAACGCCGGTCATGTCTGGCGAAATAAAATTTTCGGATTCACAATCTATTGATACATACAGTTTTTCTCTGTCGAATGCAGCCCCTGACAGATTAATCATCACAGAAGAGCGCATTGTATGGCATCGCAAAGGGAAAGCGAAACCATATGAAGAGATTCTGGAACCGGTATTTAAGGAATCTGCTCTTGCTGAAAGCGACAATCCTGTAGCCAAAACGATATTTCAAATGTTATCATATTGTAAAGTATACCAATTTCATGATTCATCCATGGAAGGACCTTTACGTCAGGTTTGTCCTGTAGAGACGGCAAATTATCTTCAGTCACATGGTAATAATTTACCATCTTTCCTTTTGTTCCTGCGTGAGAATTATAAAAATTCATATAATAGAATAGTTGATTATGTCAGAGACGTAGTACCTCAGTTTCAAGACTTCTATCTTGAACCGTATAACGGGTTTATTTCTTTACGCTGGATGGATAATTCTGCTACTGACTATCGCTTTAATGCATATCAGTTCTCTGATGGATCAATCCGGTTTATAGCATTGGCTACGTTGCTTTTACAATCGCCTGAGACAATGCCGAACGTGATAATACTTGACGAACCGGAATTAGGTTTGCACCCTTATGCCATAACCCAACTTGCTGAGATGATAAAGGATGCGTCAATACATGCACAAATTATTATTGCAACTCAAAGTAAAGATTTGGTGGATCATTTTGATATAGATAATATCTCTGTCATTGAAATGGATAAAGAAACCCAGTCTACCACTGTTTCTCATTTGAGCAATGAAGAATATCATCTGTGGCTTCAAAAATATACTGTGAGTGAATTATGGGATAAAAATATTATAGGAGGACGCCCTGTATGAAAGATAAAATAATTCATGTATTATGTGAGGGACAGACAGAACAAGGGTTTGTGAATGGGGTTTTGAAACCATACCTTAAAAATAAAGGCGTAACCGGTGTAAAAAGTATTCTGATTACAACAAATAAAAAGAAAAATGCACGTGGTGGGATGTTGACATATAATCATGCATTAACGGACCTCAAGCTATTGCAACAAACCCTAATAGATGGAGAGCATGAAAGGCATGTATTTACGACAATGTTTGACTTATATGCTCTTCCTGATGACTTTCCTGGTTTTATGAATGCGAAAACAATCAGTGATCCGTATTTAAAGGTGGCTAATCTGGAAAAAGATTTTGCAAATGCAATAAATGAAAAACGCTTCATTCCATATATTCAGCTTCATGAGTTTGAAGCTCTTCTTTTTTGTGGCATTGAATACATTGCGAAGCGTTATCCGGGTTGTGAGAAACGGTGTGAGCAGCTGATAAAGGTTTTACAAGCAATTGGTAATCCAGAATTAATCAATAATAGTCCGGAAACTGCACCAAGTAAACGCATTATAAAGGCTATAGAAGGAGATAAAAAAACACATTATAATTACAATAAACCTGCGACTGGCAAACAGGTAACTCAAAGTATCGGCATTGACAAACTCCGCTTAAAATGCAGACATTTTGATGAATGGATTGAAAAGCTTATAAACTGTTAATGCCTGTGGCAGTATCCCGAGTCATGAAAATGTATCATGATGAACACGACTTCTGCCTTTGGCAGGATTGAAGAAGGGTGATACGTGTTTATAGTGGGGTTAAGCTTATTTTGTCATCATGATATCAAAAAACATGCATAAATCATCTGCCATACAAAATATTTCCATAACTTTGCTTTCGGTGATTATAGTGATTGCCGTTTGTAAATCTTTGTTTTTTTAGCAATGTAAAGATACGACGACTCCCAATAATCACCAAGATTGTAAGCATTTACAATTCTTCAAACTTACGTTTTTTATATTTTTACAAGAGAATATAGACAGGTAAAAAAAAGGATTACTTATGAGATTTCAAATAGAGAATATTGCAAAAGTGAAATCGGCAAAAGTGAATTTGAATGGACTGACAGTAATTGCCGGTGAAAATGGGTCAGGTAAAAGTACTGTGGGCAAGATGCTCTTTTCAGTAATCCAAGTACTTAAATCAACTCAAAGTAATAACGTACAGAAACAGCATAATCTTTTGCAGAAACATATTGTAAAGTTATATACACGTCTTAATAGCCGTTCGTTGCGCATGTCATCTTATTGGGAAAATATGCCTAGAAGTTATCAGTTGATGTCGCAGCTATTAGAGGGAACCTTGAGTGTAGAGCAATTAAAGGAAATGATAGAGAAGCTACTGGCTGATATTCCGAATCTGCCTCCTCGAACTAAAGCTAATATAGAGACTGATATTAGAAATATAGAATTGTGTATTAATAACTCAAACAATCGTGCTGCGGTACAGGCTGCATCTATTCAGGACATGATAGAGTCTGAATTTATGAATAAAGTATGTTCCGTAGGTCAAAAAGATGCGAAGGTAGCTTTGGAGATATCTGAAGATGACAGTGAAGTATATATCAGATTTTCAATATCTGACGATAAGGTACAAAGTGTGGAAACGAGAGGTGAAGAGTTTCTTGAAGATGCCACATATGTGGAGTCCCCACTTTATTTGCACATGCTGGAAAGTCTGAACAGATCCATACAATATGTCGAAGCTGAATCGCGTCCGTATTTCCGAGGTATGTTGCCTACTCATATTAAGGATTTTGTGGGAAAAATGGTTTTTGCAAAATCTTCTTCGTCTTTGTTTGAGAATTATCCGACTATTTTGAAAGGAATAGAGAAACGTATTGACGGTGTATTCCATTTTGATAAAGATACCAATAAATTATACTATCGCAGTAAAGGATATGAATATTCGCCGATTAATACGGCTTCAGGAACAAAGACATTTGGAGTCTTACAATTATTGTTGCAAAGTAATGTCATAGGTCCGAATCGTATTTTACTTTGGGATGAACCGGAGAATCATCTTCATCCGGAATGGCAGGTGGCTTTTGCGGATGTGATTTTACAGTTAGTAGAACAAGGTATTCCTATTGTAATAAGTACTCACAGCCCTTATTTTATTCAGTCAGTCAGATATTTTGCATCAAAATATGGAGTAGAAAACAGTGTGGATTATTATTTTGCTGAAGAGGTGGAAAATGGACTTTCTACATTACAGGAAGTAACTCATGATCTGAACAGGGTTTTTACAAAATTGTCTCGTCCACTTACAGAGGTTATGAACGTTGATAAAGTAAGAAAACATGATTGATGCACACGGAATCTATGAGTATATAAAGAAATATGCCTCGCTTGAGGACAAGGTATTTTGTGATTTGCATAAGTGCGCCAGTCCTGACAAATGTAAGCGTAAGCAAAGTCATTGTATGTTGAATTTTGACGAGGTTAAAGATACATATTGTCGTAACAAAAGAATTACTCCTTGTAAATCAGCAGACGGGCTTTCGTATAATGACAATGGAATTTTGTTTATTATAGAGATAAAGGGGTGGGAATTATATAATAAATACAGCCAACCCAAGACTGAACAGGAGGTGAAAGACAAAGTCGGAGAATACGGGTTATCTTTAAAATTATCAGACTCTTTGATGATATGTAAAGAGGTTCTGGAAGGAATGGAAAAGATAATCGTGCCTATGGTTTATCTGGTGGTAAGTGATATAAAAAATGAAGGTATTGAAAGCTTTGCGAATAATTTGTCACTCTTGGCAGAAACTTCTTCCAGTTTCTCTCACGTTTATGGAGATGAAATTAAATCACAACTTTCGAATATCTCTGATATAGATGTCGGATTTGTAGAAAATTGTCAGAACATAGATAATGAGTTAGACTCATGGACAAGAGCCAGACAAATACAGTTGATATAATTAAAACTTTTCTATTTTTCCTGAATATTAAACACTGTCAGGTATTTGCTTAACACCTCATCGGGCACTACCTGGTTAAATGCCTTGATTACATATTGCCTTTCTGTAAAGTATATAATACAATTAATACAACAGGCTCTTCCTGTCAACTTAATATTAGTTGAAAAGAAGAGCCTGTCACTTTTTAAAACTAGAATGTATGTTTAAGGTTTACAAACTCTACGGAGTCTGCTATAGAAATTACGCATTAGTCAAATTTCATCAAGCCAGCCTCCAAAATTGTCTAAAGGACAAGGCAAATCCTCCTCGATATGGTATCCTCGACCGGGTTCACCCGTAAACCACCAGCCAATGCCTCTATCGATTGCTCTTGAGACATACCACTGAGGTTTGAAATCTTCCAGTATAACGTATTCATATCCATAACGGCAGTCATAAGAAGTTGGAAGGATATTATTTTTCTCCAAAAACTCATCGACATTCTCTTTCATCATCGTATTCTTCACATCAAATTCTAGTAAATTATTACATCCGCTTACACTTAAATCTAACAATAAAGAGTTTTGACAATTCAAATATTGCAGTGAGGAACAATTGGATGCATTGAGTTTTTGCAACGGAATAACAGTACTTTGATTTCCCTTGATATAAGCTTTCTTCAGTTCATAACATCCGGAAATATCCAAATTGCGCACGTGGGAATCCAGGAAGGATGTTTCATAGATCTCCCAAAGATGGGTATTGGACAAGTTCAGGTATTCGAGCTGTTTACCCTTTACCATTACTTTTTCAAAGGCTTTTACTCCGGAAAAATTGATTTCCTTTAATAGTGTTTCTTCCGGGATATGCAGGGTGCGCTCAAATTCTTGTCCGGTTGAAGCATCAGCCCGCCGGGTTTCAATATAGCAGATCCGTTCATAGCCTTCTGCTTCCATTATCTCAGGGTTGTCTGTTGAATGTCCTCCAAAGCAGTCTTCCAGGCTGGTACATCCGGATACATTGAGATATTCCAGATTTTCTCCTCCGATGAGCACCAATGGTATTGAAGGCAAATACGTGATATAATTAATTTGATACAGTCTGTCACACTCTGACGCATCCAGGTATTTTAAGGCATGATTTCCTGAAATATCCAGATATGTAAGTGAAGGACAATGGGATACAATTAATTTCTCCACACCCTGAACGGCAAGGTTGGAAAGTCTCATGCATCCGCTCAAATCGGCAGATGCACATTTTTCAACATTTAAGCTCAAAATATCCAAGCCATCACAATTGCGTGCAAGAATGTTTTGGGCGTCGGTGTCAAATTCTACCAGCATCGGACAATCTGAGACATTTAATGTATTGATATTTCCGTAGATATTAATCGTTTCCAAAGACTTGCATCCGCTGAAGTCCACATTACCGGTAATTCCGTGTTTTTCAAGTCTGTAAAGTCCCTTGATGCTGGGGTGTGCAGTTACCCCGGCCCATTCTGTCAGAGGAAGATTGGTACACCAGTTCGTGCGTTCGCTCTCCGGCCAGGCGGGTCCGTTGGTTTCCTGATAGAGTTTGATGAGGTAATTCCTTAAGTCGCCTTCGCTGCGTGACGGAACGTCAATGCTTGCGGAAGCTGTTTCAAGCACATACTCCTTCAGTTCGGGGATGTCTTTCAGAATGGGGGATTTGATAATCGGGACCACGGTATAGTTATCGCCTTCGGGGATGTTCTCGAAGGTTTCTTTGATATTCATGCTCGGAAGGGTCCAGTTATCGCCATCGGGACGGGCCACGCCCTGGTAAGACTTGTCTTCGCTTGTCTGTACGGACTCGCCTTTACTGTTACGCACGTCGATACTGATTTGCATGTCTTTCGAGAGGGTTTCCCGAGTGGTATTTGTCTGGGCTTCAATGCTGGTACCCTGACTGTCTGTAACTCTTGTTAATTTGAGTTTCTCCAACAATGGAAGTACGTAAAGGTCGGCGATGCGCAGTCGCAGTTCTGCAATGGTGGCTTCAATCTTAAGCCCGGGAGCAAACACGGAGGCATCTACCCCCATCTTTCCTCTTATAAGCACTGCACTACTTAACTTGGCTTCTTCTACGTTCAACTTTCCCTGTTGCAAATCTTCAAGGTCTATGGACAACTGTCCGGACAGTTCACCTCCACCTTCAACCTTCAATGACATTTTGGCATCGTCACGGCCATAAAATTTGCCTGCAAATTCAAATCCTACTCCAACAAATACTCTGCCGTCGAAATCAATACTTCCCTCCAAATCCCATGGCGAACCTCCACTGTTTCCGATGTCACGTCTGTTTGTCTTCCATTGGCCGTTTTTGAGTTCAGCCCCAGCCAGACTATGCTGGGTGGTATGAAAATAAGCTTGATAAGCTATATCACCTTCACGTTCATATGTCCAGTATAAATTGAGTGAGGGTGTGATGTTAATCAGACCGCCTGCCAAAGGCATAGGAACTCCGTTGATGGGTTTCGGAAGTAATGAACGGGTTCCTCCTTTCTCCGATTCTGAATGAGCGAAGAATTTTGTCTGTATTCCCATATCATATTGCTCTTCAGATACCAGGCTCACATAATCTTTACCAGATTCTTTACTTAATTCAATGTTGGCTCTCAACTTTGATGTGAATTGCAATTTACCTACGACATCATAGTGTTCGGCTAAAGATAATTCTATGTCCACTGCTGACGAAAAATCACCTTCTACGTAGCCACGTGACACAAGGCCTCGCTGGCCCTCTTGTGGAATAAACTCTACGATTTCATCGACGTAGAGTTCGTCGAATGCTTCGCTCAGAGGGGCAGTCACGGTTTTCACCTGCGCGGAACCGTCCTTTGACTTGGATACTTCGGAGACTTTTCCCAGGAAGCCGTAAGGGAAAGTATCGGATACGGGTGCCCACAGTACGTTGCCGACTTTAGGAACGTTGTTGGACAGGTCGGCTGAATAGATCAGTGTAGTAGGATCTTCGGGAGAGGGAGACACGTACTTCAACTGGTCGTCTGTAATCATCTGCGTGTTTTTGTTGAGCACATAGCTCTCTCCTGTCTCTCCGTTCAGGATAGGAACTTGCAGCATTTCGGCCCGTCTGATGGTTTGCTGCGACAAGGTACGGGTGAAATAGGGTTCGGTCTTCCCTTCTCCGTAAAGTGAGATTTCAAGCTGGGGATAATCTCCTGCGGGAACGGGTACGAAGATGGTCTTGAATCCGGTAGCGGCGGCAGTCAGATTGCCTAAGTGATAGGTGATGGTACGTCCGCCGGTAGAGCTGATGGTCAATGCGGGGTTGGAGGAGGTCACATCCTCTACGGTTCCGATACCGGTAAGATACGGCGAGGCTTCTCCGGTAGAGGTGATGGTGAACCGGCTGGCATCTTCCGGAAGGCGGTTGGTAGTGATGCAAAGCAATCCGCACAGGTGCTTGAAGGTCAGTGTCTGGCTTCCTCCTGTCGCTACCATGGGGACATTCAGGTTTCCGTCGTAAGTATAGGTATCGGGCAGGTCAATCGTGAGTGAACGGCCGTCGGTAACGACATGGTTGTCGTAAGGGTAATAGGCCCATTTTACCTCTTCCTCGGGTTTGTCTGTCTTCCCCGAAAAGACGGCGGTAATTCCCTGGTCTTCACTGGAGGTGTAGGTAAACGGAGCGTTGACCGTTTGTGTGCCGAATACACCGATCTTGTCGTCTTCCGACCATTTGGTAATACCCGAGCTTTGTGGGGCTGTCCGTGAGATTGACTGTCCTTCGATGGATGCGGTCAGTCTAAGGGAACCGCCGCCGGAGGTAACAGTGTCGGTATCGTCCTTACACCCTGAAAAAAGGAGTGTGCCGATGATGACTGAGTATAAGAAAACACGATGTCTTAAAAATGAACCGGATTTAATAAATGTTTTGTGTCTCATAGATAAATAGATTTAATTTGTATCAGTACAGTATTCAGTGATGGTAAAATTCCTTGAATCAGAAGTGAAGTTAGGCATAATCAGAAACAATAAAAAGGGGGCTTGTATGCAGGAAGGACTATATGTCTGGTATCGGATACCAAATGAAGTGAATTAGAAGTTATTCTGACAAAAATAAAATCTGAAAAGTTTTTCGGCAAGTGCCAGGACTTAATTGAACAAGCCTCTAAAAAGTAGAATAGCTTATATAACAGTTGATAGTAATAAAATCATAATCAATCCCCCCTACAATAATCATTCATAAATAAAAAAAACAATAAATATTGAATATAAAAGTTTAATGTTAATTATATTTGTAGGGTATAAAAAACACTCTAACAAATCTGATAAAAATGTATCCACAAGACAATATTATCAATATTTATTATAACATAGGCAAACGCACCCCATTCTTAGTCAAACGGTGTGAACCAGGATTAGCACGATCATCAAGTATTGAAAGACGTATTGATCCTAATCAGGATAGGACCTTTTTAGTTGAAAAAGTAGTTCCTCATAGAAAATATGGAAAGGCTTTCGGCAAATGCTTCGTAAATGGTGTGCCTGATGACAGTTACAGACAAGAATGTTATCCCAACATCAAAGATGAAGAAATTCCATGTGCAGGATGTGGAGGATGGGTTTTAATTGATGTGCCTGGAACACCACTGGAAGAAATATTTCCTATACATAAAGCAAATGATATTCTTGAATTTGGTAAATATAAAGGAAAATCTTTTGCTGATATCTACAAAATAGACGAACAATATCTTCATTGGCTAGAATCAACAGATAGATTATTTAAAATCGATTTTGAGGAACTTAAAAGGGTGTGCCCAGATGTCAAGGAGGATTCAAAAACCTCCATTTTTGATAAAGAAATTAATTTTGGCAAATATAAAGGGAAAAAGTTCATCGATATTAAAGATGATACACCTTATCTTCAATGGCTCGTATCAATTAATAAAATATCTATTGAAGAATTTAAAGTATTAAGTCAATCATAAACATTTCTTAAAGTTCTTATCATCCTAAAAAACTCTATGATGAACAGTAACAAGGAAGAAGCATCGTCAGAAAAAGAGAAGTCCATCAAATTAACAGTTCAAGCTAATGCCGCGCATGAAACAATAGATAGATTCGGAACCGCAGCAAAAGAGCATCTTGTCGCTTACTCTGGAATAGACAATGAGTGTGGGAAAATATTAAAACGTAGTCTCAAAGACATTTCAAACAGTAAAATAAATCCAGACTATGCCAGACAAAACATTAAACAACAAGCTGGCTTTTCTGCAGAAAACAAATATACAGCTAGGAAGAATGCTGAGAATATAATATCCGGTTCAGATGAACGATATATCAGGACAGATGATTTAGAGAGAGTAAATGACCCCTTATATGATCATGTCCGTTTAGACAGGAGCGGAATAGAAATCCCGGGGTCAGGAGAACAAATGAAATTTGTAGGTAAAACTCCCAAGGATTGCCTAGATAAACTTACAAGTAGACAATTCCAAAAATACTTAGATGCTGATGCACAGATTACTGTACCTAGTGACTTGTATAAGGGTATAAATTCAGAAATTGATAAACAATTGGCAAAGTTAGAGCAGGAAATCAGATTAGCTAAAGCCAACCAAAATTTGGAATTGATAAACACTCTAAATTCTAAAATACAAAAGTTCAAAAAAATAAAATCCAATATAAAAAATAGTGGAATAAGTAATCAGGAAGCTATTTTTGCCCGACTCCACCCAGGGCTATCGACAGCTAAAGATATTGCCCAAATTTCACATCGTGCAGGTGTAGAACAAATGAAAACAGGAGCGGCGATATGTGGAGGTATTTCATTAATCAAAAATGTAGTCGCCGTTTCTAAAGGTGAAAAAGAGGCATCTCAGGCAGCTGTAGATTTTGTAAAGGAAACAGGAAATGGCGCAGCAACTTCATATACTATGGCTTTTGCCGGCTCAATAGTAAAAGGAGGGATGCAAAATGCACAAAGTTCTGCAATACGGAATTTATCAAAAAGTAATATGCCTGCCATGATAGTGCAGTCAAGTATTGAAATAGCTACTTCATTCAATAAATATTGTAAAGGACAAATATCCGGATCTGAGTGTTTAACTGAAATTGGTGAAAAAGGAACCTGCAATATAAGTGCATATATATTTGCCCTAGCAGGACAAGCAGTAATACCAATACCAGTAGTTGGCGGATTAGTTGGTTCTATAGTAGGATATACATTAACTTCAAAATACATCCAAGAGATAAAAAATTCATTCAAAGAAGCAAAATATATGCATGAAGAACGCATCCGTATAGAAAGAGATTACAAAGAAGCCATTGCTATGATGAAAAAATATCGCGAGGAAATGAATGCATTATGTTATCAATATTTGAATCATTATAGAGAGATATTCAACAATGCATTTCATCAAATGGAACAGGCTTTTATGACTAATGATATTAATCAATTCATCATGGGAGCAAATAGCATTACACTCGCTTTAGGGAAAGAGGTTCAGTATCGCAATATGGACGAGTTTGAAAATTTTATGAATTCTGATGAAGATTTTATTTTATAAATAAGTTATAACTATGCCATTACCATTATTATTTATTGTTGTGTCCGGAGCTACAGGAGCTTTCGGAATAGGGAAGTCTGTAAAAGCATTCATTGACAAACGTGAAGCTCAAAAGACAAATAACCAAGCCAACGAAATTCTTAGAAATGCACAAAGAAAATTAAACAAATACAAAAAAGAGTGTGCCTCGGACTTAGCGGCTCTTGGAATGACCAAAGCCAATATTCTCAGAACAACTATAAGTGATTTTATAAACACTTATAGCACTCTTAAAAATACAACTTTAAATCAAAATAAGATTCCAAATGAATCCGAGAAGTTGCACACTATTGACTGTAAAGATTTCTATGATTTAAAAGCACTTGGCGAATTTGCTTCCAATATCATGAAAGGAGCAGCAGGAGGAAGTATAGGTGGAATACTAACGGCCTTAGGCGCATATAGTGCAGTGGGAACTTGGGGTACAGCCTCTACAGGAACTGCAATTGCCACCTTAAATGGAATAGCTGCTTCAAATGCAACCCTGGCATTTCTAGGAGGTGGTCCTCTAGCTGCTGGAGGACTTGGAATAGGTGGAGGTTTTATGGTTTTAGGAGCGTTAGTAGGTGGTCCAGCACTAGCCATCATGGGAATATTAACAGGCAATCAGGCCAGTAAGGCCAAAGAAGAAGCATACTCAAATCTAGCCACAGCCAACTATGCTGCAGAAAAACTTAATGCGGCTACAGATTCTTGTATTTTCATTTCGCAAAGATGTAAAGAGTTCATTGACTGTCTAAATAAACTTGACAGTTATTTGAAACCTTTAATTTTTATCATAGACAAGGCAATCGAAGAACGCGGTAATTTGCAAAACTTTACACCAGAGCAAAAACAAGCTGCGGCAGCCGCAGGTGCCTTGGCTAAAGCTATTAAAGCGATATTAGACGTAGCAATACTGAACGAAGACGGAAGTCTAACTTCTGAATCAAAGAACGTGTTGGCAAATAATAATCCGGATAAAATCATTTCTCAAACTGACATTAATAGAAATATTTATGGGGCATATTCAAGCAAGATGAATAGAGAGATGAATATAAAACAGATTATATCAAACAGTAAATACCATGTGGAAAAAAGAGATTCCCTATATGGGTTGACAGAAGAGGAATATGCAGATATAAATATCGATCTATTTACAGAACTGGTAAATTATTCATATGGACTAGAATGTACCAAAACTGATATTGAAACATTTGTTCTAGAGTCTCACACTGGGAAAATAAAGTTGATAGAGTTAGAATGGTCTATAAGCAAGTTTATCCAAATATGTCAAATATCATTAATCATAGAAGAGTGTATGATTGATCGTTTTAAAAATCTATCTACAGATAACATTGACTGGGATAAACTTATGATGATAATCAATAAAATTTACAAAACTAAAATAGATAAAAAAGCGGTAATTGCTGATTTTAATCTAAATATAGAAAACATAATTGGACGTATTTATCATAAAATTAGAGCTGTAGATTATGAAAAAATAGCTATCTTTACCGCTTCTGATTTTAAGTGTTTAATGCATAAAGTAAAAGAGACGGAAAATTTTCTATATCAATAAGATAGAGATATGAAAAGATATTGTCAGACATTGGATTTATACGATGATAAGGAGCTGATTGAGGCTTATGTGGCTGAACATGCGCACGTATGGGAAGAAGTGAAAGCAGGTATCCGTGAAGTGGGAATCGTAGATATGCAGATTTATATTTACGGCAACCGGCTGTTCATGATCATGGATACGACGGATGAATTCGATATGGAGCGCGACTATGCCCGGCTGGCTACCCTGCCGAGACAGGCAGAATGGGAGGCTCATATGGCGAAATTCCAGAAAGCGGCTCCGGGAGCTACCTCTCAGGAGAAGTGGAAGCTGATGGAGCGGATTTTTAAACTTTAAACCGGAAAAGAACAGATATGAAGAAATTATTGTCGCTGCCACCGAACCTGGTGGGGTGTTTTCACGATATTACACATACGGATAAGAAAGAGTGGTTTTGTACCTCCGACCCGGTAGGAAGGAAACTGGGTTCGGGAGGAGGTACGGCATGGCTGCTGGAGGCGTGCCGGAAAGAAGAAGCCGGCAACGTGAGCCTGACGGAATGGCTGGCTCAGGAGAAACGTATCCTGCTGCATGCGGGAGGACAGAGCCGGCGCTTGCCGGGGTATGCGCCTTCGGGAAAGATTCTGACGCCGATTCCGGTGTTCCGCTGGGCACGGGGACAGAAGCTGACACAGAACCTGCTGTCACTGCAGGTGCCGCTGTATGAGGATATCATGGAGAAGGCACCGGAAGGGCTGCATACGCTGATTGCCAGCGGGGATGTGTATATCCGGGCAACGGAACCGCTGCAGGAGATTCCGGATGTGGATGTGGTGTGTTACGGACTGTGGGTAGATCCGGAACTGGCCAAGAACCACGGGGTGTTTGTGTCATCGAGAAAGCGGCCGGAGGAACTGGATTTCATGCTGCAGAAACCGAGCGTGGAGGAAATGGGGCAGCTGATGCAGGACTATCTGTTCCTGATGGATATCGGTATCTGGCTGCTGAGTGACCGTGCCGTAGAGCTGATGGTGAAGCACTCGACGGACAAGGAGGGTAATGTATCGTTCTATGATATGTATTCGGAATTCGGACTGGCACTGGGTAATCATCCGAGGATTGTGGATGAGGAGCTGAACCGTCTGAAGGTGGCGATTCTGCCGCTGCCGGGCGGGGAGTTTCATCATTATGGAACGAGCCGGGAAATGATTTCATCGACTCTGGCGGTGCAGAATTGCGTGACCGACCAGCGGGCCATCATGCATCATAAGGTAAAGCCGCATCCGGCGGTGTTTGTACAGAATGCGCGGATGGAAGCGGCACTGACGGCTGAGAATGCGGAAATCTGGATAGAGAACAGTCATCTGGGAAGCGGATGGAAACTGCATAGCCGGAACATTGTGACGGGTGTGCCGCAGAATGACTGGAGCATGGATTTGCCGGAAGGGGCTTGTGTGGATGTGGTGCCCATGGGCGAAAAGGGCTATGTGGCCCGGCCGTATGGGTTCAATGATAAATTCAAGGGAAAACTGACGGAGGCGGATACGATGTACCTGGGTATGCCGGTGGGAAAATGGCTGGAATGCCATGGACTGAAGGCGGAAGAAATCCGGGGACAGGAGGATCTGCAGAGTGCGGCAATCTTCCCGGTGGTTGAATCGGTGGAGGAACTGGGACTGGTATTGCGGTGGATGCTGGATGCTGGAAGTGAAGCGAAGGGCAAGGAGATCTGGCAGCAAGCGGAGAAGGTTTCGGCAGATGAGATCTCGGCATTCGGAAATCTGAGACGGCTGCAGGCTCAGCGGGAGGCTTTCCGCAAGGAGGACTGGTCGCTGCTGGCACGGAACCAGGAAAGAAGTGTGTTCTATCAGCTGGATTTGCTGGAGGCGGCACAGGAGTTTGTCAAGGAAGGTATCGGTCTGCCGGAGGAATTGCCGGAGGGTACTCCCCTGTTGAAACGCATCGGGGATGCGATGTTCCGCTCGAAGGTGATGGATCTGAGAGGGGGTGCGGAAGCGAAGGGCCTGGAGGAACGGGCCTTCGGTCTGATGCGGAAAGGACTGGTGGGCACGATGGATTATCGTCAGCAGCCTCGTCTGTCGGTATATGCGGATCAGATTGTATGGGGACGAAGCCCGGTGCGGATTGACCTGGCGGGAGGATGGACGGATACCCCACCCTACAGTTTGATGGAGGGTGGTAATGTGGTGAACCTGGCCATTGAACTGAACGGTCAGCCGCCGCTGCAGGTGTATGTAAAGCCTTCGAAGGAGTTCCGCATTGTACTGCGTTCCATCGACCTGGGTGCCATGGAGGTGGTGACTACCTACGAGGAACTGCAGGATTTCTGTAAAATCGGTTCGCCGTTCTCAATTCCGAAGGCGGCATTGACGCTGGCGGGATTTCATCCGGAGTTCTCTACGGAGCGGTTTGCCTCGCTGGAGGAACAGCTGAAGGCGTTCGGTGCGGGCATCGAGGTGACGTTGCTGTCGGCCATTCCGGCGGGTTCGGGACTGGGTACGAGTTCCATCCTGGCGGCTACGGTGCTGGGTGCGGTGAATGACTTCTGCGGACTGAACTGGGACAAGCAGGATATCGGCAGCCGGACACTGGTGCTGGAACAGCTGCTTACTACCGGAGGGGGCTGGCAGGATCAGTACGGCGGGGTGCTGCACGGAATCAAGATGCTGCAGACACAGCCGGGATGGAACCAGGAGCCGATGGTGAGATGGTTGCCGGACTTCCTGTTTACGAGTGATGAGTACCGGAAGTGTCACCTGCTGTATTATACGGGTATTACACGGACGGCAAAGGGTATCCTGGGGGAAATCGTGAAGGGAATGTTCCTGAACTCGAACCGCCACCTGCATTTGCTGGAGCAGATGAAGGGGCATGCCATGGATATGTATGACGCGATTCTGAGAAATGATTTTGAGGCTACGGGAAGACTGGTAAGAAAGACCTGGCAGCAGAACCAGCGGCTGGATGCGGGAACGAATCCGCCGGAGGTGCAGGCATTGACGGAGCGGATTGACGATTTGTGTCTGGGATATAAGTTGCCGGGAGCCGGAGGAGGTGGCTATCTGTACATGATGGCGAAGGATCCGGAGGCGGCAATGAGAATCCGCCGGATTCTGACGGAGCACCGGATGAATGACCGGGCACGCTTTGTGGAAATGGATTTGTCGAATAAAGGACTGGAAGTCAGCAGAAGTTAGAAATGGAAAAAATCGGATTGGTAAGGACCAGGGATGGAAGGAATTTCCTGGTCCCCTTTATATTGATTACGTCGCTTTTCTTCTTGTGGGGAGTGGCACACAGTATTTTGGATGTGCTGAACAAGCATTTTCAGGATACGCTGGAGATTACGCGTACACGGTCGGCACTGATTCAGGCGGTGGTGTACGGAGGGTATTTTGTGATGGCGCTGCCGGCCGGGAAGATTATCCGGCGGTATGGATACCGGACGGGGGTATTGACGGGACTGGTGCTGTATGGCATCGGGGCGCTGCTCTTTATTCCGGGTGGACGGATTCAGTCGTTTGAGTTTTTCCTGACGGCGCTGTTTGTCATCGGGTGCGGACTGACCTGTCTGGAAACGGCTGCCAACCCGTATGTGACGGTACTGGGTGAGCCGGAAGGTAGCGAAAGGCGCATCAACCTGGCACAGGCATTCAATGGACTGGGATGGATTTGCGGACCGCTGGCAGGGGGATTTTTCCTGTTTGCGGGAGGTGGAGATGTCACTACGCCGTATGCGGTGCTGGGATCGGTGGTGTTACTGATTGCCCTGTGTTTCTCGAGGGTGAAGCTGCCGGAGGTGGACCGGGAAGAGGAAAGCAAGGCTTCGGAGACGGACGGCAAGGAAAGGTCGCTCTGGAAAACGGTTTCGTTTACGGCGGGACTGTTCTCGCTGTTCCTGTACGTGGCGGCACAGACGGGCATCAACAGTTTCTTCATCAATTATGCCACGGAGCATGCGAGCATATCGGCCAGAGAGGCCTCGGTATGGCTTTCGTTCGGAGGTATGGGACTGTTCATGGCGGGACGCATGGGTGGCAGCTGGCTGATGCGCTTCGTGCGCAGTGAGAAGGTGCTGGCTGGCTGTGCGGTCGGAGCAGTGGCAAGCATGCTGGGGGTCATCTTTCTGCCGGGAGAAGTGGGCTGGTATTGCTTCATGCTTTGCTTCTTCTGTGAGTCGGTGATGTTCCCGACTATTTTCTCGCTGGCCATCCGTAAGGTGGGCAGTGATACGAAGCGGGCTTCGTCGTTCCTGATCATGTCGATTGTAGGGGGTGCGATTGCTCCGATATTGATGGGAATGATTGCTGACAGCTATTCGATGGCGGTGGCTTTCGTGGTGCCGCTGGTATGTTTCGTAGAAATTCTGTGGTTTGCGGTAAGGTATAGGAAGTTACAAAATGTTTGTTAAAATCACGATATAAATGCCTGCTTGCCTATCATATCGGAAGAATTTACACATAAAATTTTGAAGTTTCATTATTTTCATGTATGTTTGCAGTCGTATCATCATTTTTATGCGCCGGTTTCTGGTGCATAGAATATGAATTGACACAATAGGTATTAACCCAAAAACAAAACAAGATTTAATTATGACTAAAAGATTTTGCACTTTATTTTGTACAGTAGCTATCAGTTTGGCAGCATTTGCACAACAGGACTTTTCAGCAGCTGAAAAAGTTGAAAAGTATTCGGTACAGACAAACCGTTTTAAAGACAACTGGTTTATCGGTGCCGGCGTAGGAGGTCAGATGTATGTAGGTGACTACAGAGGCTTGGATTCAAAAGGTAAACTGATTACTCCGACATTTGAGATAAATGCAGGTAAATGGTTTACTCCGGGAATCGGTTTGAGAGTGGGATTCGGCGGCTATCAGGCTAAAGGATACTCTAACGAGAACGGAGGATTTGCATACAAGCAGGTGAAAAATGGAGTGTATCAGACAAAATGGGGCATGCTGAATCTGCATGCAGACGTAATGCTGAACCTGACGAATATGTTCTGCGGATATCGTGAAGACCGTGTGTATAACGCGATTCCGTATGCAAGCATCGGTTACTTGAGAAACTTGAAGAGTGACGATAATGAGTTGGGTGTAGGTGTAGGTCTGGTGAACCGTTTCCGTGTGAGCGAGGCTTGGGACGTGAACCTGGAACTGAAGGCAATGTTGAACAATGATGTGGTAGACGGTATCCGTGCTGCCAGAAACATCGAGGGTTCGGCTGCAATCATGGCAGGTGTAACTTACCGTTTCAAGAACAGAGGCTGGCAGAAGGGATCGGGTATCTCGGTAGCTGAAATGCAGGAAGTGCAGAGAAAACTGCAGGAGATGAACCAGGAAAATGAACAATTGAACCGTAAGGTGGATGCATTGAACAACAGCTTGCAGCAGAAGAACAACGAACTGCAGGCAGCACAGCAGGCTGCGGTGAAGAGCGGCAGACTGGAAGATGCAATGGAGTACACTGCATTCTTTGACATAAACAAGGCTTACTTGAGCAAGAAGGAAGCGGTTAATTTGGAGGCGATGGCTAACCTGATCAAGAAGTATCCGAACGAAAAGTTCGTGATTACAGGTTACGCGGACAAACAGACAGGAAGTGCTGAATTCAACAACAAGTTGAGCAAGCTTAGAGCGGAAGCGGTATATAATACGCTGGTAGACAAATTCGGCGTAGACGGCAACCAGCTGACCATTGATTATAAGGGAGGCGTGGATACTATGTACCAGAATGACTCTAAGTTGAGTAGAGCGGCCGTGGTTAAATTGGTGAAGTAATATCAGTTCGCCAAGGTTTTTTATAAGTGATTTGAAGTATGAAAGCGCCTCTACGGAGAAGGTATGGTTCCTGATCCGGAAGAGGCGCTTGTTTTTTAACGGGGGTCGGGTATGGATAGAAACAAAGAAGAAGGGAAAATGGTCTGGATTCCTGTACGGACTGTTTACCACAAGGAATTGGAAATAGCGGATTTTCTGAAAGAGGAAGGTCTGGAGGTGTTCATACCGATGAAGTATGAACTGCGGGAGAAAGGAACTGCTGACGGTGAATGTGAGCGGATTCTGGTACCGGCCATACATAATTTGCTGTTTGTCAGACGGGAATACTGTTATGACTGGTGTATAGAGTTGATGAGAAGAATGCCAGTGCCGGTTTTCTTTTTCAAGAAACTGCGGGCCGGGAAGGATTTCTGTGTCATCGGCGAGAAGGAAATGAAGAACTTCATGGATGCGACGAATCCGGATATCACCGGAACCCGGTTCATTGATCCGGAAGTGCTGAAGAACAAGAAATATGTACCGGTAAGGGTCATCAAGGAAGGACCGCTTTTCGGACTGGAAGGAAAGTTCATGAGGTATGGCGGAAAGCATTATATCGCAGTGGAACTGGCCAACAGTACGGCGCTGCTCAAGGTGAGCTATACGTGGTGTGAGGTGATCGATACGGTAGAAACTGAATAATGGATTTAAACGAGAAATAACGAGAATATGGAAAAAGTGGCTTTAATTACCGGGGTAACCGGACAGGATGGTTCTTTTCTGGCAGAACTGCTGCTGGAAAAGGGTTATGATGTGCATGGGGTAATCCGACGCTCATCAGTGGACTTCCGCGAGCGGATTGCGCATCTGGAAGGACGTCCGAATTTTCACTTGCACTATGGCGACCTGACGGACTCTATGAGTATCCTGCAGGTGGTAAGCAAGGTAAGACCCACGGAAATATATAATCTGGCTGCACAGAGCCATGTGCAGGTTAGTTTCGACTCGCCGGAGTTTACGGCAAACGTGGATGCAACCGGGGTACTGAGGGTACTGGAAGCGGTGCGCCTGTGCGGACTGACCAAGACTTGCCGTATTTATCAGGCTTCGACATCGGAACTGTACGGCAAGGTGGAAGAGGTGCCGCAGAATGAGAATACGCCGTTCCATCCGTACAGTCCGTATGCGGTGGCCAAACTGTATGGTTTCTGGATTGTGAAGGAGTACCGGGAGGCGTATAACATGTTCTGCTGCTCGGGTATCCTGTTCAACCATGAGTCGGAACGCAGAGGTGAAACGTTTGTGACACGTAAGATTACGCTGGCTGCGGCACGTATCGCGCAGGGCAAGCAGGAGAAGCTGTATCTGGGAAATCTCTCGTCGCTGAGAGACTGGGGATATGCCAAGGATTACGTGGAATGTATGTGGCTGATCCTGCAGAACGAGCAGCCGGAGGATTTTGTCATCGCTACGGGTGAACAGCATTCGGTGAGAGAGTTCTGCTACCTGGCATTCAAGTATGCGGGTATCGAACTGGAGTTCAAGGGAGAGGGCATCGACGAGAAGGGTTACGACAAGGCTACCGGCAAGGTGCTGGTGGAGGTGTCGGAAGACTTCTACCGGCCTACGGATGTGGTGAACTTGTGGGGTGACCCGACCAAGGCGAAGGCGAAGCTGAAATGGAATCCGTCGAAGACTTCGTTTGAGGAACTGGTGAAGATCATGGTGAACCACGACATGGCGAAGGTGGCTGTGGAAAAGGCGGGAGAGAAAATCCGCACGAACCTGGCCGAATATCTGGAAAAAGGTATTGTAAAATAATGGATATGCTGGACAAATCGACGAAGATATATGTGGCAGGTCATCACGGACTGGTGGGGTCTGCCATCTGGAACAACCTGAAAGCAAGGGGGTATGAGAATCTGGTGGGACGCTCGCACAAGGAGCTGGACTTGCTGGACCCGGTAGCGGTAAGGGAGTTCTTCGATAAGGAACAGCCGGAAGCGGTGGTGCTGGCGGCTGCGCACGTGGGGGGTATCATGGCGAACCTGAAGTATCGTGCGGATTTTATTTACCAGAACCTGCAGATTCAGCAGAATGTGATTGGTGAGAGTTTCCGGCATGGGGTGAAGAAGCTGCTCTTTCTGGGAAGTACGTGTATTTATCCGAAGGAGGCACCGCAGCCGATGAAGGAAGAGGTGCTGCTGACGTCTCCGCTGGAGTATACGAATGAGCCGTATGCGATTGCAAAGATTGCGGGGCTGAAGATGTGTGAGAGTTTTAACCTGCAGTATGGTACGAATTACATTGCGGTAATGCCGACCAATCTGTATGGTCCGAATGATAATTTCCACCTGGAGAACAGTCACGTGCTGCCGGCGATGATGCGGAAGGTGTATCTGGCGAAATGCCTGAACGAGGGCGACTGGCAGGCGGTGAGAAAGGACATTAACCTGCGCCCGGTGGAGGGTGTGAACGGGGATTGCACGGAAGAGGTAATCCTGGAGAAACTGGCCAAATTCGGTATTACGCCGGAAGCGGTGACGCTATGGGGCACGGGAGCGCCGATGAGGGAGTTTCTGTGGAGCGAGGAAATGGCGGATGCGAGTGTGCATGTGTTGCTGAATGTGGACTTCAAGGATACGTACCGCGAAGGTGACAGGGACATCCGGAACTGTCACATCAATGTGGGAACGGGAAAGGAAGTGAGCATACGGCAGGCTGCGGAGATGATTATCCGCGAGATTGGTTTCAAGGGAGAACTGAGATGGGATGCCTCGAAACCGGACGGCACGCTGCGGAAACTGACGGATGTCACCAAGCTGCATGAGCTGGGATGGCATCACCGGATTGAGATTGAGGAGGGTATTCACCGGTTGTATGAATGGTATAAACTGGGTATCTGCATCAATCATCAGACCAATTGATTTAGCTGAGAAATTGATCGCTTTTCATAAAGGCTCCGGCAACTGTCTTGCCGGGGCATATTACAGGAGTTTTAGGTATTTTAGGAGTTTTAGTGTTGTATCGTTTGAATAAGAAACTTTTTATTTATTAACGAGAGAATAACAAAAATGAGAATCAGGACGAAATGGAAGTGTGCCTGCCTGACGGCGATGCTGACGGGAGCAAGTGCTGCCGGATTGGCGCAGAAGCCGATGGAGGTGCTGCCTGCAAACGAGAAGTGGTTTGTGGGCGCAGGGGCCGGAGTGCACTTTTTTGTAGGAGAAAGCGACAGGAAGGCGCTTTTCGGTGACAGGGTGTCGCCGGGGGGTGAACTGAATGTGGGCAAGTGGATTACGCCGGCACTGGCTGTCAGGATGCAACTGGAAGGTGTGCACATGACGGGGGCGTATAAGGATGAAACAAGGGAATCATGGAACTTCCTGCATGCGCACGTGGATGCAATGGTGGATGTGATTTCACTGTGGAAAGGTGTGGACGAGGAACGGACATACAGTGCGATACCGCTGGTGGGTATCGGAGTGGCTTCGGCCTTGAAAAAGGACCGGACGGTGCCTTCGTTTACGCTGGGACTGCTGAACCGCTTCCGTGTACATGAATCACTGGATCTGAATGTGGAAGTGAAGGGAAGTATCGTCGGAGACAAGCTGAACGGTATTTCTCAGGGAAGAGGTGAAGGTGATGCTTCGCTGACCGCTGGTTTTACTTATTATTTCTAATTTATTAAAAACACGTTTTATTTATTGTTTCTGAAGGTTACAGGGAGCCGGATTCACGGCTAAAAAGACACACAAAAACTGAAATACTGAAATTTAATTGAAAATAAGTGATGTACCCAATCGCTTAAACTTGAAGATCAATGAAAAAAATACTATCTGTGTTCGTCTGCTTGCTGGCTTTCAGCGGCTGGCAGAAAGTGTACGGACAGCAAACGCAATCCGCAACTGCGGGCAAAGAGACAACGTATACCAGTTTCAAGGAACGGCTGGCATTTAAGACCAACCTGGTGAACTGGGTGGGACTGATGCCTAACATCGGTCTGGAAATGGATGTCTCTAATTCGGTGTATAACAAGTGGGTGGTAGGCGTTCAGGCTACCTGGAACGGACTGGCCAATGAGGTTCCGACACAGCGGAGACAGCTGGAGGTGAACGATTACCGGGCGGAAGTGAAACGGTATGTGAAACCGTCGATGACGGTAAGGCCGGGAAGGAAAAGAACACCCAAATTCTGGAGAACGTATTATTACGGTGTGTATGGCGGGTATACACGGTTCAACCTGATGTGGGACCGGGGTATGACCGGAGAGATGTGGCACGCGGGATTGACCGGTGGATGGCAGCTGCCTGTGTACCGGTGCAAGAATGGCGGGGGACTGGACCTGGATCTGGGAGCCAGCCTGGGATTCGTGTGCCTGAAATATAACCGGTTTAAGTACGAGAACGACCAGCTGATGATGACGGAGGAGCACCGGCAGAAGTGGCTCCCCTACCCGGTTCCTACGGAACTGAGAATCGGACTGGTGTATCGCTTTAAATCGGTCAAGGATAAATATAACAAGACTAAACCTAAACATTGATTTATTATGTGGACTTTTTTCAAGAATCGATATAGATTGAAACGGGGGGCGCTGGTCTTGGCAGCGGTCGGCATGGCGGCAACGGCGCAGGCTCAGTTGCTGGCAGGAAAGACGAACCTGCTGATGTGGGGGAATCTGACACCGAACGTGTCGCTGGAACTGGTGACCTCGGAACGGACGAGCGTGAACATTGGTGGTATGTATTCACTGAACAGCAATCCGCTGGACTGCAGCATCAAGGGGGCGGACGTGCAGCTGAGATACTGGCTGAGCGGACGGCCGATGGCACGGAGTTTCATGGCGCTGGGACTGCAGGGCATGAGGTATCATGCGGTGTTCTCGGACAAGGTGCATCATGGGGATGCAGCGGGACCGGGAGTCGTATACGGGTATTCGTTTCCTCTGGGAAAGCGGTTTAACCTGGAACTGAGTGCGGGAGTGTCGGTGATGTGGTACCGGGAGGCGAAGTATGACAAGGGTACTGAGATGCCGAAGGAGTATAATGTGACGGGCAGAAAGGTGATGCCGATGGGCCTGGGAATTTCATGTTCGTATATTTTTAAATGAGAAGCGTTATGAAAATAGATAAGCTGAAATTAGGAGTGGCGCTGGTGGCAGTGATGGCCGGAGGCGGTATGACGGCAGAGGCTCAGAAGATGGTAAAGGTGTCGGGCGTGGTGTATAACACAAGCGGACACAAGAAGGTGCCGTTTTCGGATATCTCGGTGGAGGTATATGCCATCAAGACGGTAGCGGAAGCAAAGGATATCAAGAAGTTGCTGGACAGCAATGATCCGGAGAAGATGCTGATGCTCGAAAGGGAATCGGTGAAGAAGACGGATGAGAACGGGTATTACGAGATTCTGGTACCGGATAACGGAGCGCTGATTTTCAAGGCGGGAATGAACGAGGCGGTACTGGAGAAGGTGAACCACCGGATGAAGATTGATGTGGGCATCGAGGACGGCGAGCGGCTGGACGAGGTGCTGGTGGTGGGCGTGAGAACGGAACTGAAGCCGGAACCGAAGGCGCCGAGACTGATGGGTAACCTGTTCATGCCGTACAATACGTTTGATATTCCGGCACGCATGGGTAACAGTTATTCGAGACTGATCATCCAGCCGTATGTCATGGACTGTGAGACGGACGATACGATTGCCTTTACGAAACCGCTGGTGTATGACGGAAAGGAGTATGCGCTGACGCAGGAACGGAAGATGGGTTATGACATGGAACGTGATCCGCTGAAACGGTTTATCTCGGAAAGAAGGCTGACGGCCGCCCCGATGCGGATTGAGTGGAGCGACACGGTACAGATTCCGGACCCGGAACATAACTACAGTTGTTTTGCGAGCATCAGCATAGAGGATTATCAGGGCAATGAGGTGAATACGTTCCAGGTAAGTACGTGTGAGGCGAAACGCCCGATGAAGTTCCTGGAATATGACCTGGCTTTCGAGGAGATGGATCCGGACAATTATAAGGAAAGACCGCAGATTGAGAAGCGGAACACTTCGGACCTGATTTCGCTGAATTTCGTAATCAACTCGGACGAACTGACGGATACGGAGGAGAACCGGAAGAACATTGAGATGCTGAGAAGCAAGCTGAAGGGGATTGCGGACTCTCCGGGTACGGTGGTGAAGGAGTTTCATGTGACGGGTACGGCTTCGCCGGACGGTAGCTATCACTCGAACCTGGCACTGGCGGAACGGCGTATGAGACGGGTGGAACGGGAGATTACTTCCATCTTGCCTCCGTATACGCTGGAACGGGTGTACCGGAATCCGCAGGCGAATGTGGCGCCCTGGGAAGAGGTGATCAAGCTGATGGAACGCGACGGCAAGCTGGCCGAAGCGGAAGAGATGAAGAAGGTGACGGGAAGGTATAAGGGAATTCAGGAGCAGGGAGCGCACCTGAGACAGCTGAGTTTCTACAAGTCGCTGGTGACGCAATACCTGGAGGAACTGCGTACGGTAAAATACAACTGTGTGTATGAGATTTACCGGGAGCCGAACGACGAGGAGATTATGGACCTGTACCGGAAGAACGGACTGAAAGGCAGCTATACAAGGTATGAGTACTGGAGACTGTTCAAACTGATCAAGGACGAGAAGGAGCTGGAGGGTATTTACCGGAAGGCATATGAGGAGTCGCTGGAGGAAAAGCGGCCTTGGGTACTGGCTGGGAATAACCTGGCGGTGATGTACCTGAAGCAGGGACGGATTGATACGGAGATTCTGGATCCGCTGATTGACAAGACGATTTATCTGACGGACTACAAGCGTTCGAACCTGGACAATACGCGTACGGAGATTATTAATCCGGTGCAGGTGGTAAGCAACCAGTTGTGTATGCTCATCCGCAAGGGGGACTTCGAAGAGGCGAGTATCATGGCGAAGATTTTGCCGGATGAGGAACGGTTCGACCTGCTGAAGGCGTATGCCTGGGCTATGGGTGGTTATTTCCACGGAGGCAGTACGCCGGAAGAACAGGAACGGGCTAGAAAGACGTTTGAGACCATCAAGAATTCGTCGCCGAGAAATGCGGTGGTGATGTACCTGGCGCTGGAAACGCGTGAGGGTGACGTGACTGCCGGAAAACTGGTGGAGGCGCTGCCGCAGGACGAGGCGCTGACCTGGTATTTCAAGGCGGTACTGGCAGCCCGTCAGGGGGATTCGGGATTTACGAATGCGACCATTTTCCTGTCGGAATGCTTCAAGAGGGACAAGGGTATGATTCCTACGGCGCAGAACGACGGTGAGTTTAATGCGGAAATCATCAAGGTGGCACAGGAGATGTCGGAGTTTTAATTTTTTGAAAGAAGAATGGTTATGAAATTGAATTATATTATTTCGGCCTTGTGTGCCTGTGTGTGTGGCGTGGCGGTTCCGGTGCAAGGTATGGCACAGGAAGTGAAGACGGAACAGGGTGATTCGGCGAAGGTGTTTTTCAATGCGCTGGATTATACGCTGCAGAAAAGATATATTCCGAAAGGACGGGAAATCAGCCCGGGGGATCCGGGAAAGAATGTGTTTGTGAGTGCGGCTGTCGGCGGACTGCAGCTGGGAGGCGGACTGGATATGATGTATCTGGGAGGCTTCAGCATCGGCAAGGAGGTATCGCCTTTCAATGCGTACCGGGCAACGTTCCTGGGCGGAAAGAACAATACGCTGAAGATGGCCGGCGTGGAGGTGGATCATTTGTTTAATCTGTCGGATTACCTGGGCGGCTACCGGAAAGGGGCGCACGTGAACTTGCTGACGGTTGTGGGTGTGGGAGCGTATGCTTCACAACGCTCGGGCGGCGAGAAGAATGTGTCGGCTTCGCTGCACGGCGGCTTGCAGTTGCGGTATCACCTGGGAAGTCATTGGGACTGGTTTGTGGAACCGAAGCTGTATCTGTTTACGGACAAGATTGACGGGGTGCAGTGCAACGAGCGGTATGACCTGGCGTATGGGATTACCGGCGGACTGACTTACCGCTTTACAGGACTGCCGGTGCAGGCCAAGTCGGAGGATGCCGGAGACAACCTGTTCCTGGAGGCGGCCATGGGACTGCAGGGTGACTATTCGAGTCACGTGAGAAACCTGCTGGGCAAGGTACGGCCATTGGGACCGACGGCTTCGCTCTCGCTGGGTAAGTGGTTCATGCCGCTGGGAGTGCGGGCTACGGCTTTCGGGGGCTTGCATTTTACGGACAATCCGGAAGGATTGAAGGGCAAGGAACTGTATGCGGGCGGACGTGTGGAAGCGTTGCTGAACCTGAATACGCTGCTGAAACCGTCGGTAACGGATCCGAGGGTGGAACTGAACCTGGCTGCGGGATATGAGCTGGGAGCGGTGGCGCACCGGAGTCCGCAGTATGCGAAAAAGTTCCGCTGGACGAGTGGTCCGACGGGAGCGGTACAGCTGGTGTACTTCGTGACGGAACAGATTGGTGTGTTCGGAGAAGGACGGTACAGCCTCAGCAATTATACGCAGCCGTATGAGAACGGTGAGGTGTATGACCGACGGATGCACAACCTGAGTGCGGTGTTCGGTGTGCAGTATCGCAGAAGAAAGGCGCGCTTTGACGAGAAGCGGGGATTGTTTGAACCGTACAACTTTGTATATGCGTCGCTGGGAGGCAACTTCCCGGTACGTACGTCGGGTATCTCGCTGAAGAAGTGGCGCAACTGGGCTGGCCAGCAGGCTTCGCTGGGAATCGGAAGACAGTATTCTGCATTCTCGGGGGTAAGGGCGAGCATCGAGGTAGGACGCTGGGCGGACCCGAAGCTGGTGGCTTATCCGCTGACGTTATCGGCTGATTATCTGTTGAACGTGACGAACATGATCGGGAATTACAATCCGGACCGTATCTTCGACCTGAATGCGTTTGTGGGTGTGGCGTATACGCATCACGACCTGGAGAAGAAGCATTACGGGGCCCTGGAAGGGGGATTGCTGCAGGAGTTCAAGGTTTCGGACTCGTGGAGCATTTATGCGGAAGAGTATGCGCGGATGTATAAGGGAAGGATTACTCCGAGTGCGAGGGTGTTTACTTCGAACGAGGTATCGCTGTTGCTGGGAGGTAACCTGGGCCTGAAATACCGGTTCTGACCATAGAGGGGTACTATATAGTAACGGTGCATGGTCTGTCTCTGAAAGGGGACAGGCGATGCACCGTTTTTTTATGTGTTTGTATATGTGGGTTGGCCGGGCGGCTAACCGGGAATGTTCAGGTAGCGTTCCTTGAAGAGCTGGAAGGCGTCTTTGTAGAAATCGGGAGAATAGAGTATCAGGGATTCCACAAAGTTTTCGAGGGTGATGGCGCGGAGCTTATACTGCATCTCGTCTTTCAGCCAGGGGCGTATGGAGTCGATTTCGGCAGCGGTAGTGGGATGCGCACGGGGTGCCAGCAGGACGGTACGGGAGTCGCTCAGGCCGTTGACCTCGCGGTAGCGCTCTGCCAGCAGGAAGTTGCGGTAGAGACGGGTAATGCGGACACTCCCCTCGCCTGCCGCCTGTCCGAAGCCGGGGATGAAGAGGTCGCTGCCCACCAGGAGTTTCTTCTGCATCTCGGTATTGCCGGATTCCTCCAGACTCAGAGGGTCGGCGTACTTGAGGGTGATGGCGGTGATGCGCTTGCCTCCCCTGCGGTCGGTCCACAGGATGTAGGCATTCAGGGCGGTATGGGCGCCGATGTATTTCCCGGCGAGGTCGGGCACGTATTCCACGCCAATCTCAGTAATGGCATTGATGGAGAAGTTGCCCAGGGCATTGCAGAGTACCTGGGTGACCGAACGGGGGTCTTCGTTCTGCATCAGCATGAGGGGGAAAAAGAGATTGAAGGCCATGGCGGTCTCTGAAAGCAGGTCGTTGAACAACAGAAAGGAATCGATGTGTTCGTCCTGTTTCTTGGTACAGATGCGCTCCTTGGCGTAATTGAATGTCTGACGGAGCAGGAAATTGGCTCCACTGCCCTCTCCTCCGGCCAGCAGGGTGCTGAAAGGAAGGGTCTTGCCGTCTTCGGAGATGACGGTATATTCGGGTTCGCCTTTTCTTTTACGGTAGTCGGCCTGGAGTCCTTCGAGGGTCTGCCGGAAAGCGGCTACCGAACGGCAAAGTTCTTCGTACTGATCGTTTGTTTCCATATCTACTTCGATGCTTATGTGATGACAGTAGGATGCCACCCGCAAAATGCGGGCACAAAGATAGTAATTTTTTCTTTCACCCGGGAGATAGCGGGAAGGAAGGGAGGCTTGTTTTTTTTCGGACGGGAAGCATTTTGCGTTTTCAGAATTTGGGAGATTGGAGGGGCTTGAATAACTTTGTGACTAGGCTCCCTCCCGGGGAGCATGAAATGATTTGGACAGTTTATAAATATAAGAGAGTATGGGACAGCAGCCACAACTTTTAGTATATAAGGCTTCGGCCGGGTCGGGAAAGACCTTTACTTTGGCAATTCAGTATATCCGGCAGTTGATTGAGGATCCGCGGGCGTACCGGAGGATTCTGGCAGTGACTTTCACGAACAAGGCGACGACGGAGATGAAGGAACGTATCCTGGAGCAGTTGCTGGGCATCGCACGCGGCCTGAAGGGCTCGGAAGGGTATCTGCAGGAATTGGTAAGACTGACGGGAAAGTCGGTGGAGGATATCCGGAAGGGGGCGCAGGAGGCGTTGTTTTTTATCCTGCACGACTACAGCCGTTTCCGGATTGAGACGATTGACTCGTTCTTCCAGTCGGTGATGCGGAACCTGGCCAGGGAACTGGAACTGGGGGCGAACCTGTCGATTGAGCTGAACAATACGGAGGTGTTGTCGGATGCGGTGGACGTGATGCTGGAAAAGCTGGACCGGAAGTCGCCGGTGCTGTACTGGCTGCTGGAATACATCGAGGAACGGATTTCGGACGACAAGCGCTGGGATGTATCGGACGATATCAAGAGTTTCGGACGGAACATCTTCGACGAGGAGTATGTGGAACGGGGCGAGGAGCTGAGAAGGAAGCTGGACGACCCGAAGTTTATCCCGCAGTTCCGGAAGGAGCTGAAGGAACTGAGAGAGATGGTGCTGGAACAGATGAAGGGATTCAGCGAACAGTTTCTGGGGGTGCTGGAGATGCAGGGACTGTCGCCCGACGACCTGAAAAACGGCAGCCGGGGCATTGGCAGTTACTTCCGGAAGATTGCCCGGGGAGAACTGCTCAACAAGGTGTCGAACGCGACGGTGCAGAAGTGTCTGGAGAGTGAGGAGAACTGGACGACCAAGTCGTCTCCGAAACGGCAGAAGATTCTGGCAGTGGTGAGCAGTGACCTGATGGGAATCCTGGAGGAGGCGGAGAAGATGCGTCCGAAGAACAACTGGATCCTGAATTCGTGCGACCTGGCGCTGAAGTACCTGAACAACCTGCGGCTGCTGACGCACATGGATGCGGAGGTGAGGCTGCAGAATCAGTTGCACAACCGCTTTCTGCTGTCGGACACGAATGCGTTGCTGCACGGGCTGATCAGCCGGGGAGATGCTTCGTTCGTGTACGAAAAAATCGGTACGCAGATTGATACGGTGATGATTGATGAGTTCCAGGATACGTCGCGGATGCAGTGGGAGAATTTTCACCTGCTGCTGGAAGAGAGTCTGGCGCAGAAGGAAGGCAGCCTGATTGTGGGAGACATCAAACAGAGTATCTACCGGTGGCGGAACGGGGACTGGAAGATCCTGGCGGGACTGGGAAAGGACCCGGTGCTGAGGGTGAAGGAATGTACGCTGGACACGAACTGGCGAAGTGAGAAGCGCATCATCGGATTCAACAATGCGTTTTTCCCGACTGCCTGCCAGTTGCTGAGCGACCGCCAGGAGAGTGAGCTGGGCAAGCCGTGCGAGGAGTTGCTGGAGGCTTACAGTGACGTAAGGCAGAAACCGGCCCGGAAGGAGGAAAAGGGTTATGTGAAGGTAACCCTGCTGCCGGACAGTGAGGAGAAGGCGTATTCGGAAGCGATGCTGGAGGCGCTGGCGGAGGAAGTGGACCGGCTGATGGAAGCGGGAGTACGCTCGCAGGACATCGCCATCCTGGTCAGAAAGAACAAGATTATTCCGACGGTGGCCACGTACTTCGACGAGCATACGCCGTATCGGATTGTGTCGGACGAGGCGTTCCGCCTGGATGCGTCGCTGGCGGTGTGTATCCTGATGGACGGACTGCGGTTTCTGACGGCTCCGGAAAACCGGATTGCCATGGCGCGACTGGCGGTGACGTTCCAGAAGGAGGTGCTGCACAAGGACATCGACCTGAATACGATTCTGCTGAACCGGATAGAGGATTTTCTGCCGGCGGGCTTTGTCTTGCAACTGGCGGAACTGCGACTGATGCCGCTGTATGAGTTGCTGGAGAAACTATACGTGCTGTTCGACCTGAAGGAAATCGGACAGCAGGATGCGTACCTGTGTGCGTTCTATGACGCGGTGACGGAGTACATGCAGAATCATTCTTCGGAACTGACTGCCTTCATCTCCTACTGGGACGAGACGCTGTATGAGAAAACGATTCCGTCGGGAGAAATTGAGGGTATCCGCATCCTGTCCATTCATAAGTCGAAGGGACTGGAGTATCATACGGTACTGGTTCCGTTCTGCGACTGGAAGATGGAGAATGAGACAAACAACCACCTGATATGGTGTGCGCTGGAGGGACAGGGACCGGAGTACGACCAGCCGCCTTTCAATGAACTGAGCATTGCGCCGATCAATTACTCGACGGCCATGGCGGAGTCGGTGTATTGCAAGAGTTACCTGGAAGAGCGGCTGCAGCTGTGGGTGGATAACATGAACCTGCTGTATGTGGCCTTTACGCGTGCCTGCAAGAACCTGATTGTCTGGGGCAAGAAGGGACAGACGGGTACGGTATCGGAGTTGCTGGGGAATACGATGGAGGCGATGGAACTGGAGGGAATGACCTGTTCGGGAATGACAGAACCGGCGGCGGATGCGAAAGGAAAAGGAAAGACGAAGGACAAAGAGAAGGAAGAGAATCCGGAACCGGTGGTCTATGAATATGGCTGTCTCTGTCCGTCGGAGGAAGTCCGGAAAAAGGTGACGGGAAATCCGCTGTCGGAAATTCCGGAGGGAGTGCCGGTGTGCATCGAATCGCTGGAAACGGATATCGAGTTCAAGCAGTCGAACCGGTCGGCGGACTTTATCCGGGGCGACGAAGAGGAGGAGATCCGGGAACGGTACATCCGGCAGGGACAGTTGCTGCATCAGGTGTTTGCTTCCATCCGTACGGCGGCCGACCTGGAAAAGGCGGTGGCACGGCTGCGGTTTGAGGGTATCATCGAATCGGAAAAACAGGAGAAGGAAATCATCCGGCTGGCGGAAAGGGCACTGGAGCATCCGGAGGTGCAGGAGTGGTACGACGGAAGCTGGAGACTGTATAACGAATGTGGAATCATCTATACCGACGACCAGGGAGGGCTGCAGACGAGAAGGCCCGACCGGGTGATGATGCGTGAGGATGAGGTGGTGATTGTCGACTTTAAGTTCGGACGGAAGAAGGCGGAATACCGGGAGCAGGTGAAGGAGTACATGCATCTGCTCACGGAAATGGGATACGGAAAGGTGAAGGGGTATCTTTGGTATGTCTTTGCCAACGAACTGGAGGCAATCGGGTAAATGAGGTATAGGGTTCAATTTAACGAGGAGGATTAAGCATGATGGATACTTTTCTGAAATTAGTAGCACACGATTTATATCAAAAAACGGGAGGTGATTTTACGAAGGTGGCAGTGGTCTTTCCGAACAAGCGTGCCAGCCTGTTCTTCAACGAGTACCTGGCCAGGGAAAGTCAACGGCCGCTGTGGTCGCCGGCGTATGTGAGCATCAGTGAACTCTTCAGGCAGTTCTCGCAGTGGGAAACGGGAGATCCGGTGAAACTGGTGTGCGACCTGTACAAGGTGTTTGTAGAGGCGACCGGAAGCAAGGAGACGCTGGATGAGTTTTATTTCTGGGGAGAAATGCTGATAGCGGATTTCGATGATGCCGACAAGAACATGGTGGATACGGATGCGCTGTTCGGCAACCTGAAGGACCTGAACGAGATGATGGACCACTATGAGTTTCTGGAAGAGGGACAGAAGGAGGCGCTGGGACAGTTCTTCCGCAATTTCTCCATGGACCAGGTGACGGAACTCAAGAGGAGGTTCATCGCGCTCTGGGATGTGCTGGGGGATATTTACAAGGAGTACCGGCGGGTGCTGAGTGAGCAGGGAATCGCGTACGAAGGTATGCTCTACCGGGAGGTGACCGAACGGATGCAGGTGGACGAACTGCCTTATGAGAAGTATGTGTTTGTGGGATTCAACGTGCTGAACAAGGTGGAGCATACGCTGTTCAGCAAACTGAGGGATGCGGGAAAGGCCTGGTTTTACTGGGACTACGATGTGTTCTATATGAAGCGCGACCATCCGCACGAGGCGGGTGAGTTTATCCGGAGAAACCTGAAGGATTTTCCTTCGGAACTGCCGGAGCGGTGGTTTGACCAGTTGGGCAAGCCGAAGGAGGTTACCTTCGTCGAATCACCGACGGAGAACGGACAGGCGCGTTTTCTGCCGCAATGGATCAGGGAGAACCTGACGGAGGAGGAAAAGGAAACGGCGGTGGTGCTCTGTAACGAGGGCCTGCTGCAGCCGGTGCTGCATTCGCTGCCGGAGAACATCCGCCACATCAACATTACGATGGGATTTCCGCTGACGCAGACGCCGGCCTACAGTTTTGTGAATGCACTGTTGGAACTGCATACGGCGGGATATAATGCCCAAAGCGGAAGGTTCCGCTTCGATGAGGTGATGAGTGTGCTGAAGCATCCGTATACGCGGGAACTGTCGGAGCATGCGGAGGAATTGAAGGAACGGCTGGTGAAGGACACCCGCTTCTACCCTCTCCCGTCGGAACTGACGAAGGATGAGGTGCTGGAGCTGATTTTCACGCCGTGCGTGGGCAACCTGAAGTTGTGTGAGATGCTTTGCGAGAGCATGAAGCGGGTGGCGGAGTTTTACCAGCAGCGGGCAGCGGCACAAAACCGGGCCTTCGACCAGTTGTACAGGGAGGCGCTGTTTAATACGTATACGCTGGTCAACCGCTTCCATACGCTGACCGAAAGCGGGGACCTGCAGTTGCAGACCGACATGTTCAAGCGACTGCTGACTAGGGTGATGAGCAGTGCCAGCATTCCTTTCCATGGGGAACCGGCCATCGGCATGCAGGTGATGGGGGTTCTGGAAACGCGTAACCTGGATTTCCGGAACCTGATTCTGCTGTCGGTCAACGAGGGTCAGTTGCCTAAGGCGGGAGGAGATGCTTCGTTTGTCCCCTACCACCTGAGAAAGGCGTTCGGCATGACGACGATTGACCATAAGATTGCGGTGTATGCGTATTATTTCTACCGGTTGCTGCAGCGGGCGGAAAAGGTGACGCTGGTGTATAACACGGCCACCGACGGTATCAACCGGGGAGAGTTGTCGCGGTTCATGCTGCAGTTCCTGATTGAATGGGGACATCCGGTGAAACGGCAGGTGCTGGAAACGGCACAGTCTCCCCAGAATGCGGAGACGATTTCGATTGAGAAGAATCCGGAAATCATGAAGCGGATGCAGGATATCTTCGACATCCGGGCCAACAAAAAGGCGCTGCTGTCGCCGTCGGCACTGAACTGCTACCTGGACTGTCCGCTGAAGTTCTATTATCAGTATGTGGCCCAGCTGACGGCCCCGGATGAGGTGAGCGCGGACATCGACTCGGCGAAGTTCGGAAGTATCTTCCATTATACGGCCGAACATATCTACAAGGAACTGACGGAGCGGAACAAGACGGTGACTCAGACGGATATCGAGGCGCTCCTGAAGGATGAGGTGAAGCTGCAGAATTATGTGGACAACGGTTTCAAGGAACTGTTCTTCAATATCTCGCTCCAGGAAAAGCCGGAGTACAACGGTATCCAGCTGATTAATTCGGCGGTGATTCTGAAATATGCGAAGCAGTTGCTGGCGTACGACCTGAAGTATGCGCCTTTTGCGTTTCTGGGTTCGGAGAAGTGGGTATCGGAAGATGTCGAGATAGAAACGCCGAAAGGGGTGCTGAAATCGCGCATCGGAGGTATCATCGACCGGCTGGACTGTAAGGGAGATGTGATCCGCATCGTGGACTACAAGACGGGAGGTGACGCAAGTACGCCGGCAAGTGTAGAGGTGCTGTTCGAGCCCGACAAGAAACGGCCGAGTCACGTGTTCCAGACATTTCTGTATGCGTCCATCGTCTGCCGGAAGCTGAGGGAACAGGGAGACGGCCGGAAGGTGGCACCTGCCCTGCTGTATATTCACCGGGCGGCTTCGGAAGATTATTCGGCTATCATCTGCATGAAAGAGCCCCGGAAGGAGAAGGTGGAGGTCAGCGATTTTGCAGAATATGAAGAAAGTTTCCGGGAACGGTTGAATTTATTGCTGAAAGAGATCTTCAATCCGGAAGTCGCTTTTAACCAGACAGATATAGAAGAAAAATGTCAATATTGCGACTTTAAATCGCTCTGTAAAAGAGCAAATTAATGTTAAAACGGGAATTTATTTGCTGTTTTCAAGAACAAAAATGGATTACCGAGCGTTATAATTATGTTTTTCATAGTAATAGATTTATAATTTGAAAGTGGTTGTTTGTGAAAATAGCTGCTTATTGACAAAAGCGTTTGTCCAGGAAAAGAGGCCGTACATTCCCCGACAGCCTCTTTTCTTCGTTTATAGCCACGACATATCACATTATAAAGGTAAATCCGGAGCAGAAAACCGGAGTTTCTACATTTTAAAAATCATAAAATAAATACGACAATGCAAGGTCAACTCATGCAATATTCGTATTTTTGATTAATTTTTCGACATGACTACAGCAATGAGCAAAAGTACTCCTATCAAACATATCGTACGGACCCTTATCATCACCCTGCTGGTGTGCTACTTCGGCATCATCGCTTTTCTGAATTTACCGTATGTTCAGAGGCAGTTGTCGGTGATTGTATCACGGGAGCTGGGGGAACTCATACACACGGAGGTGAGTGTGGGGAACATTGATCTGGGACTGTTGAACCGGATTATCATACAGAATGTGCATGTCAATGACCAGAAGGGAAAGGACTTGCTGAAGATTTCCCGTCTGTCGGCGAAATTTGACATTCCGGAACTGCTGCATGGCAGGATCCGGATTCACAGCGTGCAGTTGTTCGGACTGAATGCACGGCTGGCACGGAACTCGCTGCAGGAGCAGACGAACTTCCAGTTTATTCTGGATGCCTTCGCTCCTAAGAAGGAAAAGACTTCGAAGGTGCCGCTGGACCTGCGTATCAACTCGGTACTGATACGACGGGGGGAGATTAATTATGACGTGTGGTCGGAACCGGAGACTCCGCAGAAATTCAATGCGAACCACATCGGTATTCAGGGGCTTTCGGCTACCTTGTCGCTGAAGGCGCTGACGAATGACTCGCTGAATGTGCAGGTGAAGCGTATGAGTTTCGGAGAACAGAGCGGATTCAAGGTGAAGCGACTGGCGATGAAGGTGACCGGAAACCGGAAGGCGTTTCATGCAAACCAGGTGGAACTGGGACTGCCGGAGACGACACTGGTGATTGATACGCTGTCGGCACGGTACGATCAGTTTCCGAACCTGATTGCCCTGCAGCCGAAGGTGGAGTACATGACCCGACTGCATGCGCACATTGTGCCGCGTGACTTGAAGGCTTTTGTTCCGGCACTGGAGAATTTCCGGGAGGCCATCAACCTGAAGGTCGAGTTGAGAGGTAAAGGAGATTTCGTGGAATGCAGCCGACTGCATGTAAGCAACGAGGAGCAGTCGATTGTGGTGGAGGCCCGGGGATCGGCAGCACAATGGAACCAAAAGGAGAATGCGGTGCTGCAGGGAGATATCCTGCAGCTGAAGGCTACTCAGCAGGGAAATGCCTGGCTGATGCATAATCTGACGGGAAAAGAGGAGATGCCGGGTATCCTGGAACGGCTGGGCAATGTGTTTTTCAAGGGCAGCCTGTCGGGAGAATTGAGCCGGCTGAATACGCAGGGCACGCTGACTACGGCGGCGGGAACGGTGAATGCGAACATCACCATGCATGCCGACACTCTCCTGAAGCATCGCTCGTATTCGGGTAAGGTCAGCAGCGGAGAACTGGATATGGGTGTCCTGCTGGGACAGGAGCAGACCTGGGGAAAGACGGCATTTGACATTGAGCTGCAGGGATTCAGATACAGTGGCGCGCAAACGATGTCGTACGTAAAAGGAACGATTTATTCGCTGACATACAAGCAGTACGAATACAGGAATATCACACTGAACGGACATTATCAGCCGGGAGGATTCAACGGACAGATTGCGCTGGATGATCCGAACGGAAACATAAATATCAACGGAAGTTTTGCGACTCGCCAAGAGGTCCCGGAATATAATCTGACAGCCAGCATCAGGCATCTGCGGCCGCATGCGCTGGGGTTGTCATCAAGGTTTCAGGATGCTGACTTCTCGGTGGATGTGACGGCTAATTTCCACGGTCATTCGATTGATGACATCCAGGGAAAAATCGGTATCAGGAACCTGTTGGTTCTCTCGTCGGTGGCAGAGGAGAATTTCTCGATGGACCATTTCGACATTGTGGCGGAAAACTTGTCGGCCGACCAGCAGCAGAAGCAGATCCGCATCCGCTCTCCGTTTATCAACGGACAGATTACGGGTAACTATTCTTACCGGACGGTGCCGACAAGCATGCTGAAGGTGGCACAGAAATATGTTCCGTCACTGGTGGACAAGGGACGGAAGCTGCCGGAGACGAAGAATAATTTCGAATTCGAACTGAAGGTGGAACAGAGCCGGCTGTACGAGGGTATTTTAGGTATTCCCCTGTCGCTGAACATGCCTGCCAGTGTGACGGGGTCTGTCAATGACATGGAGAACAAGATACAGCTCAGGGCGTATCTGCCGGAGTTTGTGTATGGTGAGGATTATTTTGAATCGGGTGTATTGCTTTGTGACAATACGGATGAGAAGGCGCTGAAGACGCAGGTGAGAATCAACAAGCGGCTGAAGAAGGGAGCTATGCTGAACCTGGCGGCACAGGCGTATGTAAAGGGAGATACCCTGCACTCTACCGTAAACTGGGGCAATAATACGGATGCGACGTTCAGCGGGAAAGTGCAAACGACGACCATCTTCAAGTCGACGGAGAAAAAGGGAAAACTGGCTGCGGATATCATTATTCATCCGGGGGAAGTCATCCTGAATGACGTGCCCTGGAGGGTACATCCGGCCCGGATTGAGACGCGTCCGCACGGGATAAGAATACGTAATTTCCTGTTCGAGCACGAAGACCAGTACGTGAAGGCGAACGGTGTGATCGGCAAGGAGAAGGAGGATTCGTGCCTGGTGGATCTGAGCAATATCAACCTGCAGTATGTAATGGACCTGATTCAGTTCCATGCGGTGGATTTTGAAGGAATGGCCAGCGGAAAGGCGGTCTTGAAGCATGTGATGGAGGATCCGGAACTGCTGGCGGAACTGGATGTCGAGAATTTCAAGCTGAACGGTGCCTTGCTGGGAAAGGCGGATATCATCGGAAAATGGGATAATAAACTGGGTGGTATCCGGCTGGATGCCGACATTCATGAGAATGAGAATTATTTCACCAGGGTGAACGGATATATTTCTCCGAAGATGAAGGGGCTGGACCTGAATATTCAGGCTGGTGGCACGAACCTGGCTTTTCTGAAGCGTTTTGTCGATAATATCTTCGGGGATATTCAAGGCAGGGCTTTCGGTAATGTCCGGCTGTTCGGTCCTTTTGCAGCCCTCGACCTGGAGGGAAAGGCAAAGGCGGAGGCAAGTATAAAGGTAAGTATCCTGAATACGTATTTTCATGCGCAGACCGACTCGGTATTGATTGAGCCGGGGCACTTTGCCTTTCGTTCGGTCCGCATGTCCGACAATGAGGGACACAGCGGATGGTGTAACGGCAACTTGAATCATACGAAATTAAAGAATCTGAGTTATAACTTCCGTTTCCAGACGAACAATATGCTGGTATATCATACGGAAAAGGAGACGCCGGAGTTTCCTTTTTACGGAAAAATCTATACGACCGGACAGGTGCACCTGAATGGAGGCAACAATGCGTTGAACGTGGACGGAACCATGAGAACCGATCCGCAAACGACATTTACTTATGTGACTTCGACGGCGGCGGAAGCGACCAGCAACCAGTTTATTACTTTCGTCGATAAAACGCCTAGAAGGAAGCAGGAAGAGGTGGATACGGAGGTGTATCATTATATGAACCGCTTTGAGACGGAAGAAGAGGATGAGGGGCCGGAAACGGATATCCATATCAACCTGCAGATTGATGCGACGCCTACGGCGACCATGAGGATTGTCATGGATCCGGCAGCTGGCGACAATATATCGGCAAAAGGAAGTGGAAACCTGAGAATCAATTTCTATAATAAGGGAGATTTCCAGATTTTCGGTAATTATAACATTGAAGAGGGTATCTACAAGATGAGTATGCAGAATGTGATCCGTAAGGATTTCACCTTGCAACCGGGAGGTAGTGTTTCTTTCAATGGGGACCCGAAAAAGGCGAACCTGAATGTGCAGGCGGTGTATACGGTGAACTCGGCTTCGCTGAACGACCTGATACCGGATGCTGCATCCAACAAGAGCAATGTGAAGGTCAACTGCTTGCTGAACCTGAAGGGAAACCTGACGGCGCCGGCACTGAGTTTCGACCTGGAGCTGCCGACGGTAAGCGACGAAGACAGGGAACTGGTCAAGAGTCTGACGAATACGGAGGAACAGATGAATACGCAGATTATCTACCTGCTGGGTATCGGAAAGTTCTATACGTACGATTATGCCAATAACGCCAACCAGTCGGATGCTACCAGTTCACTGGCGTTCAGTACCCTGTCGGGACAGTTGAACAACATTCTCTCGCAGGTAATCGACAGCCAGAACTGGAACTTCGGAACGAACCTCAGTACGGGAGACAAGGGATGGACGGACGTGGAAGCAGAAGCTATCCTGTCGGGAAGGCTGCTGAACAACCGGCTGATCATCAACGGCAATTTCGGCTACCGGGATAATCCGATGAGAAACACGAACTTCATCGGAGACTTCGAGGCGATTTGGCTGCTGACCAAGAACGGCGAGTTCCGGCTGAGGGGGTATAACCAGACCAACGACAGGTATTTCACTAAGTCGACCTTGACCACGCAGGGTATCGGTCTGATTTACAAGAAGGATTTTACCAACTGGCGGGAACTGATCGACTGGCTGATGCTGAAGAACCGAAGGAACCGGAAAAGAAGCAGCAAGGAGGAGAAAAGTGCATTGCCTGCTGGAGAAGCCATCCTCAATGAAGAGGGAGAAAAGGAATAAGTATAAACAGACAGTATTCAATTAATCATATCAATTTTCTATATAAATAAAAATGGATAGCAAAAACTATTTTTTACCTGCCGAATGGCATCCGCAGAGTTTTATACAACTGACATGGCCGCATCAGGATACGGACTGGAGCTATATGCTTGATGAGGTGGAAGAGTGTTTTCTGAATCTGGCACGGGAAATAGCTTCCAGACAGCCGCTGTTGCTGGTGGCTCCGGAGTTTCCGAAGACACTGGAAAACTTTGAGTTCAAGGAGAATGTGTTCTATGTGGAATGTCCGACCAATGACACCTGGGCTCGGGACCATGGTTTCATTTCATTGCTCAACGAACAGGAGGAGGTCAGACTCGTGGATTTCTGCTTCAACGGATGGGGTATGAAGTTTGCCGCATGCAAGGACAACCTGATCAACTCACAGCTGGTAAAGGGTTCACTGCTCAACGGTACTTATCAGAATTGCAGAAACTTTGTACTGGAAGGTGGTTCGATAGAAAGCGACGGTGAAGGTACGCTGCTGACTACGTCACTGTGTCTGCTCGCTCCCAACCGCAACGATACCCTCGACAAGCAGGAGATAGAAGATTACCTGAAAAAAAGCTTTAATCTGAAGCAGGTCTTGTGGCTGGATCATGGATACCTGGCCGGCGATGATACGGACAGTCATATCGATACGCTGGCACGTTTGTGTCCCGACCATACCATCTGTTACGTACAATGTACGGATACGGAGGATGAACACTATACGGAACTGAAGAAGATGGAGGAGCAGCTCAAGGAGTTCCGCACCCTGGACAACGAACCTTTCCGCTTGCTGGGACTTCCCATGCCGGAAGCCATCTTTGATGAGGATGGAGAAAGACTTCCCGCCACTTATGCCAACTTCCTTATCATGAACGATGCCGTATTATATCCGACGTATGACCAGCCGGAAAATGACCGCAAGGCAGCGTGTGTACTGCAGGAGGCATTCCCGGGAAAAGAAATCGTAGGTGTCGACTGCAGGGCATTGATCAAACAGCATGGCTCATTGCACTGTGTCACCATGCAGTATCCCCGAACCGCAAAGAAATAAAAAACCATATAAACAAAACGAATATGAAAAGAGTTATCCGTGTAGGTATTGTACAGCAGTCATGTACAAACGACCTGAAACTTAACCTGGAGAAAATTCACCGCAACATTGCTTCAGTCGTACAGGCCGGAGCCAATCTGGTGGTGTTACAGGAATTGCATAATACGCCTTATTTCTGCCAGACAGAGGATACATCGCTGTTTGATCTGGCCGAACCGATTCCGGGCCCGTCAACCGGTTTCTTCAGTGAAATCGCTGCGGCTTACCACATCGTACTGGTGACTTCGCTGTTCGAACGGCGCGCTCCCGGATTGTATCATAACACGGCTGTAGTATTTGACAGCGACGGAAGCATCGCCGGCAAATACCGTAAGATGCATATTCCGGATGATCCGGCTTATTATGAGAAGTTCTATTTCACACCGGGAGACCTCGGATTCGAACCTATCCAGACTTCAATCGGTAAGCTGGGAGTACAGGTATGCTGGGACCAGTGGTATCCGGAAGGAGCGCGACTGATGGCGCTCAAGGGGGCAGAGCTCCTTATCTACCCTACTGCCATCGGATGGGAAAGTACGGATACACAGGATGAGAAAATGCGCCAGCTCGGAGCGTGGGTAACTGTACAGCGCGGACACGCCGTTGCCAACGGATTGCCTGTCATTGCCGTAAACCGTGTAGGTCACGAGCCCGATCCGTCCAGACAGACAAACGGTATCCAGTTCTGGGGCAACAGTTTTGTAGCAGGACCACAAGGAGAAATCATCGCACAGGCCAGCAACATGAAAGAAGAAAACCTGGTAGTGGAAATCGATATGAACCGCAGCGAGAACGTCCGCAGATGGTGGCCCTTCCTGCGCGACCGCCGCATTGATGAGTTTGGCAACCTGACCAAAAGATTTATTGATTAAAAGATAGAATTCCGATTGGAAAGACAGTTCAGAATGCCTTTCCTGGGAAAAAGTATCCCCGCTGCAATCCTCTCCTGCCGTCACTCCCTGAACAGGGTATCAGAAACGGCATATTAGCCGGAGACAGAGTCAATTCTCTTTGCAGTGGGGATTACCATATCCCGACTCCAGCCATTCATTCACATCTTTTTTTTTCCTGCAGAAACAAAAAAAGAGGCCATGTCACAGACACAGCCTCTCCTAAAATATACTTAAACAAGGAATTCTTTATTCCCACTCGATTGTGGCAGGTGGTTTTGAAGAGATGTCATAGCATACTCGGTTAACCCCCTTCACCTTGTTGATGATGTCGTTGGAAACCTTTGCCATAAAGTCATAAGGCAAGTGAGCCCAGTCGGCAGTCATCGCATCGGTACTTGTTACGGCACGCAGTGCAACTGCACGTTCATAAGTACGTTCGTCACCCATTACACCTACGCTCTGTACCGGCAGCAGAATCACACCTGCCTGCCATACCTGGTCATACAATCCCCAGTCGCGCAGACCCTGAATGAAGATATCGTCGGCATCCTGAAGGATACGTACCTTTTCACGTGTGATATCACCCAAAATACGAACAGCCAAGCCCGGACCCGGGAACGGATGACGGGTAATCAGATGTTCCGGCATACCCAGCGCACGTCCTACGTTACGGACTTCATCCTTGAAAAGAAGACGCAAAGGTTCGCACAGTTTCAGGTTCATCTTTTCCGGCAGACCACCCACATTGTGGTGACTCTTGATTACCGTACCTGTGATAGAAAGTGATTCGATGCAGTCAGGATAGATTGTTCCCTGAGCCAGCCATTTCACATCCTGTATCTTGTGAGCTTCTGCATCAAATACATCGATGAAGCCCTTACCGATAATCTTACGCTTGCGTTCCGGTTCTGTAACGCCTTCCAGTTCCTTGAAGAACTTTTCACTGGCATCCACGCCGATTACGTTCAGACCCAGGCATTCATAGTCATGCAGCACGTTCTTGAACTCATTCTTACGCAGCATACCATGATCTACGAAGATACAAGTCAGGTTCTTGCCGATAGCCTTGTTCAGCAGTACAGCCGCAACCGATGAGTCTACACCACCGCTCAATCCGAGTACCACCTTGTCATTGCCCAGCTGTGCTTTCAGTTCGGCAACCGTTGATTCGATAAAGCTGTCAGCACTCCAGTCCTGCTTTCCGCCACAGATATCCACTACGAAGTTTTTCAGCAGCAAGGCTCCGTCTTCACTGTGGAACACTTCCGGATGGAACTGCACACCCCACAGCTTTTCATTCTTAGCCTGATAAGCCGCAATACTTACCTTGTCGGTAGAAGCGATGATCTCAAAGTTTTCCGGAATCGCAGTAATGGTATCACCGTGACTCATCCATACCTGAGAGTTTTCACGCACACCCTTCAAGAGAGGATTCTGATGATCAAATTTGGTCAGATGCGCACGGCCATACTCACGTGTATTTGCCGGTTCTACCTTACCTCCATTGATATACGACATGAACTGGGCACCATAACAGATACCTAAAATCGGATATTTACCCCGGATATCAGTCAAGTCTACCTTGAAAGCCTTCTCGTCATACACTGAGAAAGGACTTCCCGATAGGATGACACCGATCACAGAAGGATCATTGTGTGGAAACTTGTTGTAGGGTACAATCTCGCAATACATATTCAATTCACGTACACGGCGACCAATCAGCTGCGTGGTCTGTGAACCGAAGTCGAGAATAATAATTTTTTCCTGCATATTATGTATTCTGTAAAAATATAGATTCTATACTGGTGCAAATATACTGATAATTTTTCAGTATACAAAGAGCGGACCCACGAATACGGCAATATGAAGCACAGATAAAGCCTCCTCCCGGAAAATGTTTCATATAAGTAACACTTTGTTCACTACATTGTAATACCCATTCTCTTACTTTGTGGTGCGATTAAAGAAAGGATTTTATATGGAACTAAGACCACATTACCGGACAATTGTATTGTCAGACATTCATCTGGGTACCACACACTCAAAAGTAGATGAAGTAAGTGATTTTCTCAGCACAGTCAACTGCGACCGCCTGATTCTGAATGGAGACATCATCGACGGATGGCACCTGCGGAAATCCGGTATCAAGAAATGGAAGCCTCAGCATACCCGCTTTTTCAAGATCATCATGAAGATGATGGAAAACTGCGGAACTGAAATCATCTATGTCCGGGGAAACCACGACGACTTTCTCGACAGCCTCGTGTCGCTTCAGTTTGCCAACATACGCATCGTCAAGGATTATGTACTGGAAAGCAACGGAAAGCATTATTTCGTCACTCACGGTGACGTATTCGACAAAGTGACTACCGAGATGAAGTGGCTGGCCCAGCTGGGCGATGTGGGATATACGCTGCTGCTGTGGCTGAACGGCATGTACAACCGGTATTGTGCGAAGCGCGGCAAACCCTATTACTCATTGTCGCAGGCCATCAAGCAGAAAGTAAAGTCTGCCGTATCCTATATCTCCGACTTTGAGAATGTGCTGGTCGATTTTGCCCGCAAGCACGAATGCGACGGAGTCATCTGCGGCCACATCCACCATCCGGAAGACAAGATGATCAACGGCATTCATTACCTCAACTCAGGCGACTGGGTAGAAACCCTCTCGGCCCTGACCGAAGACGAGAACGGCACATGGAAAGTAATGAACTACACCGACATCAGTGAAGTAATCACCTACAATCAAAAAATGACCCTCATATCTGCAGCATCATGAAATTTTTATTTATCGTACAAGGAGAAGGAAGAGGACATCTGACACAGGCCATCACCCTGGAAAAGGCATTGATCCGAAGCGGACACGAAGTAGTAGAGGTACTCGTCGGAAAGAGTGAGTCACGGCGCCTGCCCGGCTTTTTCATCCGCTGTATCCATGCCCCCATCAAGGAATTCATAAGTCCCAACTTCCTGCCCTCTCCCAGTACCAAACGGGTGAATATTCCAGGAAGTGTCCTTTACAACCTGCACCGGGTTCCGGAATACATGCGCAGCATCAAATACATCAACGAACGCATCCGAAAGACGCAGGCCGACATCGTGGTCAACTTTTACGAACTGCTGACCGGGCTGACCTACTTTTTCTATGCGCCTCCTGTGCCGCAGGTATGCATCGGACACCAGTACCTTTTCTTGCACAAAGACTTCAAACTGCCTCATAAAAAGCAGGCAGACCTCTTCCTGCTCAACCTGTTTACCCGCCTCACCGCCATCGGTGCCTGCAGACACCTGGCCCTCTCCTTCCGTAGCATGAAAGACGACAAGCGGCAGAAGATACGGGTTGTCCCTCCCCTGCTGCGAAGAAGTATTTTCCAGCAGGAGCCCAAGGAAGGAGACTACATCCACGGATACATGGTCAACTCCGGATTCTCGGAATATGTACTCAAATGGCACAAAGCCAATCCCGCCACTCCTCTTCGTTTCTTCTGGGACAGATGGGACGAACCGGAAGTAAAGAAAATAGACGAAACCCTGTCGTTCTACCAGCTGGACGACACCGAATTTCTGAAACAGATGGCCGGATGCAAGGCCTATGCCAGTACCGCAGGATTTGAGTCAGTCTGCGAAGCCATGTACCTGGGCAAACCCCTCATGATGGTCCCGGCACACATCGAACAGGAATGCAATGCCTACGATGCCATGCAGAGCGGAGCCGGTATCAGCGACGACAGTTTCAACCTGGACAGACTGCTGCAGTTTGCCGAGACCTACCGTCCGGACCCCAACTTCAGGAACTGGGCCGAATCTGCCGAGAGCATCATCGTCAACGAACTGGAAAGTCTGGTTCCCGATCATTATGTTTCGAACATGTACCTGGTAGAAGAATTTGTGTGAGTCTTTTTTTCTATTATCCAACATTTTGCTTATTTTTGTATATACAATATAAATCATTACTATTCAACTAACATTATCAATTCTTTATATATATAAAGACTATTATGACTCAGAAGAAAAACGATTACCCTTATCTGGAAAGAGATATCAGCTGGATGTATTTCAACAGACGCATACTGCAGGAGGCAACGCGTCCGCACGTCCCTTTGCTGGAACGTCTTACTTTTTTAGGTATTTATTCGAACAACCTGGATGAGTTTTTCCGTGTCCGCGTAGCCACCCAGAACCGCATCGCAGAATGCATCGACAAGTCGGCAGCCCGCGACAAGGAGAAAGCCCAGAAAATGATCAAAAAAATCGGCCGTCTGAACTCCAAGTACGCACAGGAGTATGAGCAGACTGTCAACAACGTCATTGCGGAACTTGAAAAGGAAAATATCTTCATCGTCAATGACCAGAACGTGACACCCGAGCAACTGGCATTTATCCAGTCGTACTATCGCAAGAAACTGAACGGGTTCATTGTTCCCATCTGGTTTTCGGCCGTAAAGACACTCGATTCTGAGACCGATGAAAACATTTACCTGGCAGTCAAATTGCAGCGTACGGCTCCCCGTGCGGCAACCGACTATGCTTTTCTGGAACTTCCGGTAAGCATCTGCGGCCGTTTCATACAATTGCCCGACAATGACGGAAAGAGCTACCTGATGTACCTCGACGATGTGGTACGATGCTGTCTTCCGCTGGTATTTGAAGGACTCGAATTCACTACATTCGAAGCCTACGCCTTCAAGTTTACCCGCGATGCGGAAATGGAAATCGACAATGACCTCCGGGCAGGTACCCTTCAGAAAATTGCCAAGGGAGTCAAGAGCCGTAAACGGGGAGAGCCTCTCCGCGTCATTTACGACAGCGCCATGCCTAAGGACCTCATGAAAAAAGTGCTGAAAAAGCTGGACCTCGATACCCTCGACACGATATTGGGCGGTGGACGCTACCAGAACCACAAGGACTTCATGACCTTCCCCGATTGTGGAAGAAAAGACCTGAAATATCCGGAGTGGACTCCGATTCTGAAAAAAGAACTGGACGGTCCCAAGAGCCTGCTGGGTAAAATCCAGGACAAAGACCGCTTCATCCACGTTCCCTACCATCACTTCGATTCGCTCATCCGCGTCCTGCAGGAGGCTGCCGTAAGCAAGCAGGTAGAAAGCATCAAGATCACGCTTTACCGCCTGGCCAAGGAATCCAAGGTTGTCAAAGCCCTTATCGGAGCAGCCCGCAACGGCAAGAAAGTGACCGTAGTCATCGAACTGCTGGCCCGTTTCGACGAGGCATCCAATATCAACTGGTCAAAGAAGATGCAGGATGCAGGCATCAAGGTGATTTTCGGAGTAGAAGGTCTGAAAGTACATTCCAAGATCATCCACATCGGAATGAAAAACAGTCCGGACATTGCCTGTATCAGTACCGGTAATTTCCACGAAGGAAATGCCCGGATGTATACCGACTGTGTCATGATGACGGCGGCCAAACGCATTGTCAACGATGTGAATGCCGTATTCAGTTTCATTGAACGTCCATACATGCCAGTCCGGTTCAAGGAGCTTCTGGTTTCTCCGAACGAGATGAAGAACAAGTTCGTCTCATTGATCAATACGGAAATCAAGAACCGGAAAGCCGGAAAGCCCGCCTACATCAAGATCAAGATCAATCACATCACCGACCCTGTCATGGTAGAGAAACTGTACGAAGCCTCACAGGCCGGAGTTGAAATCGACCTCCTCGTAAGAGGCAACTGCTCACTGGTAACCGGCATCCCCGGCGTAAGCACCAACATCCGCATCACCGGAATCATCGACCGCTACCTGGAGCATGCACGCATATTCATATTTGCGGCCGGAGGAGAAGAAAAGATATTCATGGGGTCGGCCGACTGGATGCCGCGTAACCTGGACAACCGCGTAGAGGTAGTCACTCCGGTCTACGACCCGGCCCTCAAGGGTGAGCTGAAAAGGATTGTCGATTTCGGCCTCAAGGATACCTTGCAGGGACGCATCGTAGACGGCTTCGGCGAAAACGGATTTACCGAACTGGGCCCCGAAGAACATCCTTTCCGCTCTCAGGAAGAATTATACCACAGCTATCTGGCTGAAAACAAATAACATTTAACTTGAGTTTTTTTCAATCTCGCTTGCCGTATTTCCGTGAGGATTTGTACGGCAAGCTTTATTGCATTTATACCGCCAACAGAAAAACACATAAATAACAATTAATTGATCACGCCATGGACAAAGAAATGGAATTCAAGACAAAAGGAGTGAACTATGCCGCCATAGACATCGGTTCCAATGCTGTCCGCCTGCTCATCAAGCACTTGGAAGAGAATCAGAAAGGAGAAGTCAAATTCTCCAAGGTACTGTTGCTGCGTGTTCCCCTGCGGCTGGGCTTCGATGTTTTCTCAAAGAACAAGATTTCCAGCAAACGGGCGAAGAACATGCTCCGGCTGATGAAATCCTACAGCTACCTGATGAAAATCTACGATGTAAAGGATTATCGTGCGTGTGCGACTTCCGCCATGCGGGATTCTAAGAACGGACCGGAAATCATCAAGCGCATAGCCAAGGAAACTGGCATCCAGATCGAGATTATCGACGGTCAGGAAGAAGCAAAGATTGTTTACAACAACCACGTAGAGTCGATGGAAGACCGTAAGGGCAATTACATGTATGTCGACGTAGGAGGAGGCAGTACGGAAATCAACCTGCTTTCCAACGGACAGCTCGTCTGCAGCCGCTCGTACAACATCGGAACCGTACGTATCCTGAACAATGCGGTCAAACCCGAGGAATGGGAAAGACTGAAGGGAGATATGAACGAACTGGCACAGTCGTACCCCAACACGAACATCATCGGTTCGGGTGGAAACATCAACAAGCTGTACCGGATGTCGGAAAAGAAAGACAAAAAGAACCAACGCTTTACCGTTGCTTCCCTGCAACAGCTCCACAATGACCTGAAACAGTATTCGGTAGCAGAGCGTATGGAAAAATTCAACCTCAAGCCCGACCGTGCCGACGTCATCGTTCCGGCAGGTGACATTTTCCTTACCATTGCAGAAATCATTCATGCCACGTATATCTACGTTCCGGTTATCGGACTTGCCGACGGTGTGATTGACGGAATTTACCTGCGCAACAAATGGAAGGCACTTGCCAACGAAGACTGATACTCGGTGAAAAAAATCAGCTGTCGACAGCACAGCACGAGGAAACAACATAGCGGATGAGAGCAACATTTCAGCCCTCATCCGCTACATATTCTCAGTAACCGGAAGCATGAATCTTCTTTATCAAAAGTAATCAAAGCGTCACATCACATTCCTGCAACCGGAGGTATCTGACTACCCCCATTTTTTAGCCCAATGCCGGCTCTGGGGAATCAGACCTCACTGCAGGCCTTGGCCATCTGCTTCACGATGTAAGGACCTTCATAAATGAATGCAGAGTAAATCTGCACCAGATGTGCTCCCGCTTTCAGCATCGCTTGTGCATCCGAAGAAGTGATAACACCACCGGCACCGATTATCAGCATGTCTTCAGGAGCATGTTCAGACAGGTGTTTTACCATTCGCATGGATTTCTGCAGCACCGGTAATCCGCTGATGCCTCCTGCACCAATGGCCGTTATCTCGGCTTGGGCAGAACGGGTAAGCAAGGAACGGTCCTGAGTAGGGCCACATGCAATAAACCCGTCGATATGGTGTTCACCAGCAAAACGGATCACATCGTCTACTTTTTCAAGAGGAAGGTCAGCCGGCAGTTTCAGGAAGACCGGCTTATTGTTTTCCTGCTTATATGGCCACAAAGCCGCAAGTGCCGGTCCCAATATTTCCGGAGCAATGCTTCCCCAGTTAATCGTATAATAATCCGCATAAGCCCCAAACGTACGATACAAATCCAGCAAGTCTGTCATTGCCTGCTCTGCATCATCCGGACGATTGGTATTGATATTGATACCCAGAATATATTTCCCGGACTGCTTTCTTTTCAGGTTTTGCAAGAATACGGCTTTCCCTGGATTATTAAATCCGGTCCTTGAAACAAGAGCCTGATCCTTGGGCAAACGGAAGATGCGCGGGCCCGGATTACCCTTTACCTCCTTGGGCGTTACGGTACCCACCTCGATAAAGCCAAAACCCAGATCACTGAGTTCATCAAAACAGTTGGCAGCTTTATCAAAACCGGCCGACAGTCCGACACGATTCTTAAAAGTGAGATTTCGCCATTTCCATCCGGCAGCTCCGGCATGGCATGACGATCTGACAATCTTTCTTACAGGAGTGAGATGACGATAGCACTGAAGTGACTGAACGATTTTGTTGTGAATGTCCTCCGCATCAATATGGAAGAGTAAAGGACGAAAGATTGATTTATACATAAGCTGTTCAATTGATTTCCGTATGCAAATGTATAATATATTATTGAGAGGATTTCATAAAAAAAAGTTATCACCTATTACACCAAGTCATGAAGAATCTGCCTGATTCGGGAAGGCCACATTCACCATCGGCATCACAACATTCTCCGAGTCTATGTGGTTCCTTTAATCAGATGCTGACTGTAAACGGGCAGTAGCATCAAACTGCCCGCAATACCTGAAAATAGTTTTCTCATGAATTAAATTCACACAAAAACATTCATTCAAAAAGTGTAATCAGGAGCGTTTTACCTTCCAAAACGAGAAGCATCCACTTCTTTCTTTTCCTTACTAATACTTCCTCCATTTAGGATAGGCACCGATAGAGTAATACATGAAGCGTTTTAATAAACAGTACGAATAATATATACGCTATTTATTTTAAGACATCAAATCGTTCATTTTCACTTTTAGCGAAATCTTTAAAGAAATCTATAATTTCGGGATAGAAATTCTCAAAATTTCCATACTTTGAGTGTTTCTTTTCGTATTTTCTCAGCAGAGCAACCAGTTCGGGCATCCATCTGAAATTACGCTGTATCTGTTCCAACAGCACACTTCTTATATCTTCTGTCTTAAATTCATTATCAAGCATATAACAGATAACAGCAGCACGAACAAGCGATTCATTTATCATTGTCTGCCAACTACCATAGGCCTGTTGCGACATGCTTATTTGTGAGTTCATATACAACACATTAGCTGCTGCTTCCAGTTGTCTTACATGTTCGGGATATTTATTTTCATCCAAATAATGATTGATGAAAGAATGGTTAAATTCATGAATCAGAGTAGGCAGAAATCTATTGTTATACATTGGTGTGTCCTCCTCATCTACAAAATAACCGACGATAGCATAGACATCTTTCTTTTCTCCTTTTAATTGTCTTTCTGCGCCATAGTTTCCACCCCCGTTACAGAATCCGATTATGATAGTGTAGTTTTCCTGAGGTTCATTACCATAGAAATCGGAATACCAATCTACATTAAAGGAACTTGTTACATTTTTCTGAAAAGATTTAATACCTTTTTCGTAAATATCATTATGAGCTTTGAAAAACTCATTGAACTTTGTATCATTATAAAAGTTATTCAGATAAGACAGAAATTTATCTTTATCAACATCTGTCCATCTGTCATCCAATTCGGGAGTTTCTTCCTCTATCAAAGATAACACGCCATCCTGATTTTTCAGATGTACTGCCATTGACATAACCGCATCATAAGATATGCCATAATTATTTCTTAATTCTTTCATGTACTGGACTGCCGGATGTTCTGTATTATCCTTAAAATAGCTGTCCATATCCTTTATGTATTGGCCTGCCATATCCATACTGTATTCAGGGAAACCAGCCATACGGGACAATATACTCATCAGTTCCACATTTTCATTAGCCTGTGGAACAATAGACTGTGCCTTTACATAAAGACATGCTATGAATAAGGCGAAAAATAATATTACTTTTTTCATTTTATAAAAGTGGTTCTTTAAGGTTATAGTTCTGTATTTACATGACTTTTTACTATTGTCTTTGTTTTCATAATACATTGATTAACAGTTATGTATTAACTCTTATTATCTGTACTTGACCATTATTCGAAACCGCCAGTGTCGCAAATATAGTGTTTATAATTGAAAGCAAATGCTCTCATCTAACATTTATTTGATAAATAAGTCTAATATTCAGTAACTTATAACAACGTGTATATAGTAACACATAAAAAACATCCTTCTGCTTTTGTCACAGAATTATATCCTCCTAAAAAGGAAAAAGCATATAGAAGGTAGCTGAAATGAGCTACCCTATATGCTTATGAGAGATTATATTCATGAAATTGATGTTATTCTTACATACGGCTCTTCTGGCTGTCTCCGGCTCCCGTTCCTTTATACTTACTTTTGGCAGTATTGAACTTATAGCGGACTGTTACCGCAAACTCCTGTCTGTCCCATACACTTTTCTGATACAGATAGTAATCGCCGCTATACATGCTATAGCTCATCCTGTTTGTCTTGAAAATATCATTTCCTCTCAGTTCAACACTTAGAGCATCATTAAGAAAACTCTTTCTGACTGACACAATCACATATCCGTTCGGCTTTTCAGAATAAATATTCTGTGCGGCACCTGCACTTTGTATATAGGAATCAAGGCCTATCATAAAACCTGATGGTAATTCCCAAGTATTGTTGAATGAAGCTGTAAAGATGGGATGGTTCAATGTTTTTGATTCTTTAAAATAGTCTATAGTAAGCCACTGTTTCTGCATCCCTACACTCAGCATAGGAGACCAGCAACCGATCTCAGGACTTGCCGACAAAAAGGCGGTAAACATCGGAATAGACTTGTCCCAGTTTCTATTACTCAACATGGTCAGTGAAGCATCTTCATTCACCAGCTCTCCCCAGTTGAGAATCCAGTCCTTTGTCTGAGAGTAGGATAATGACATCTGCAGAAATCTCCATGCACCGGACAATGTAAGATCGTGTATGATTGTAGGACGAAGAGTAGGATTACCTTTCTGGAGAGTAAATCGGTCAGAATAAAACACATTGTTGCTCAACTCGCTGTAAGTAGGTCTTTGAGTTTTGGCCGTATAGCTCAACTGTGCCTGTACTTTCCCCAATTGTGTTGAAAATGAGATATTCGGAAAAAAGTTATCGAATGTACGGCTCTGCTCATCAATATGTCTGCCGTCTTCGTAATAGTCAAACTTTACATGCTCATATCTCAGACCAAGCGACCAGTCACCCCATGGAAAACTACGGTTATATTCAGCATATCCAGTCGCATTAAGTTCTTCAATCTTACTGTATGAAGTCGGTACATAGTTTTCTTCATTTATATAGTCATCATTTCTATGAGTATAGGTTACTTCACTGCCTACGGCAAAAGTACCTCCACCCAATGGGAGTGATAGAGTAAGCTTTCCAGCCACAAGCCGGTTCTTTACATTATTGACAGAATGCACATCACGGTTTTCTGATGTCTGGCTGATTTCCTGGAATAAAGAGTTGCTGCTCTTACCATTTTGAAGATAATCTGCATTGAAGTCAATATTGACATTTCCAAACTGTCCGTTATAATACGCATTCAGCTCATGGTCAGGATCGTAATAGTAATTGTCACAACTGTTTACCTTAATGTTGTCATAGAATACATTATCCACATTTATATTGGTTTCTTTAGAAAGAGGATTTCTTTCATTCAGAGTCTTTCCGGATTTATATTTCATACCGAAAGCATGATTATCATTCAGCTGATAATTAAAACCGATATTACCGCTAAGCATCTTCGAATAAAACTCGCCATAACTCTTCATATCATGATTCCATACTTTTGTACCTCTCTCTTCCAGTTGTAAAGTGAAATCCTGCCAACTTTCCATCTGATTATAGTATACGGAACCGAAAATATCCAGATTATTATGCCGGTAATTGAAATTAGCCTGCTCTATCAAGTCCGTGTTATCCGACTGATAATAGCTGGAACGAAGGTTGAAACCGAATCCGTCACCCTGACGCTTAACAGTCTGAATGCAGACCACAGCCTTTACAGTTGCATCATATCTTGATCCGGGATTGCGGATAACCTCCACACTCTTGATATCATCGGAGTTAAGCTGTTCAAGTTCTGACAAATCATGCAGTTTCCTGCCGTTGATGTATATTAATGGAGTTCCTTTGCCGAATACCTCAAATGCGTCCTGTTTTTTTGTAATACCCGGTATTTTGGTCAGCACATCATTGGCAGAACCGACTTTGCTCAACACACTGTTTTCCACACTTGTCACCATGGCATCCCCTTTCATGCGTGTCACAGGAAGATTGCCTTCTACCACCACTTCACCGAGCATCTGTGCATCCGAAACAAGCTGCACGATACCAAGATTTACCGGAGATACCGCCTTACATACGGTCTTATATCCGATGGATGAAATTTTCACTATCTGATTTACCGATGTTGCCTCCAGTGTGAAAGTTCCGTCCTCACTACTGATGGTTCCACTCACAAACACCGAATCCGGTAGCGAGAGCAGCACTACATTGGCGTATGGCAACGGCTGGCTGTTCTCGTCAATCAATTTTCCGCTGACAGTCTGTGCGGATAAACAGACAGGTAATATAATTCCTGTCAGTACGAACAAAAATACTTTAATAAACCTCATTGTATATTACTCTTATTGTTTACGATTATCTATTCCGACCACAAAGTTAGTATACACAACATTAAAGCGTATAAAACGCATATCTACATTTCAGTCTGAGCAAAAATCAACATATTACACTAATACACAACAATTTATCATATATTCTATTCCATAGCCAAAATCTACATTTTCATTTTTCAGAACTCAGCCACCCATCTGTCGAGTGTCATTTCATCCGGAAGACCGTCTTGCAGCGTATCGCTCAGATGCTTCTTCAGGCGGAACTTTTTCTGAGATACGGAAGTCGTATTCACACCGAAGATCTCTGACATCTGTATGTTGTTAAAACGTAGTTTTATCAGCAAACAGAGATGCAATTCCTGCTTCGTAAGAGTTGGGCATACACCCTGAAGGCGGCTCACGAAATTGTTGTACATACTTTCGCACATTTGTTCCAGAGTTTCCCATTCCCTATCTTTCAGAATACGGCATCTTTCCCTCAGTTCCTTCACCAGTCTGTCATTGTCCACCACATAGTCGGCAAGCACGCGTTCACGCTGCTTCAGGTAGAGATTTTCTTCCGATAAGTTGCGGAACTTATCTGCCTCACGTCTGGCCTTATCCAGCTTGGAAGAATAGTCGTTAATATGATGTTGAAGAGAGTTTATCTTTTCAGACAGCCTGCCGTTCTCAACCTGAAGACTGTCTATCTGTTCACGGTATGATTCTATATCTTCAGAATTAACTTCCTGACGGGAGATCTGCTCCTGCAGTTCCTCCATATAGCGGTTGTTCTGCATGAGTTGTGTCTCGTATTCGTGCAGTTGAAGCATGTAGTCCTGTAGCTTTTCGGACTGTTTGCGGATGGTGGTTTCCTTTCTCACAAGGCGTTTCTGATAGAGGTAAGCTACAACAGCTATAACCACTATCAGGCATATTGTGATGATGAATATCATACGCTGTGCATCTGCCTTCTCCAGCTTCAGACGCTGCTGTTCGGTAATGAGTTTCTGGTGGTCATACTTCTCCTTGTAGGCGATAATTTCCTTGCCTTTGTCTAAGGACATGACAGAGTCGGTATAGAAAAGAAGTGAATCGCAAAACTCTTTCATGTATATATTAAATTCTGAATCACAAGATAACTGATACAACGTTTTATAGACAGAACGTTTCGTATATACGTTATCGGTTCTTAATGATTTTTTTAAATAATATAAAGCTGAATCTGCCTTAGACAGACATAAATATATTTGTCCTCGCAACAAATAGGTTTGAGAAGAAGGTTGTAACGTTTGTACTACCTCAAGAGATTCATAAAATCTTTTTTGAGCAATATAAACCAAAGCCAATTCTTGCTGTACAACAGCATAAAAATCATTATTCTTTAATTCTAAAGCCAGCTCTGCACTTTGTTCATATATCTGTTCAGCTTTATCCAAATTATTCAATAAGCAATAACATCTTGCTAAATATTGTAAAGAAACCATCTGATAGCGCAAATTCGAATCTTTAACAGAATAATTATATGCACTTTGACAAGCTTCAAACGCATACTCAATAAGATTACGATATAAATATATTCTTCCTAATCCTGACATAACCAGATAGCCCAATTTATAATCATTGGTCTTCTCCATTTCAGTCTTGGCCTCTAAATAAAATCTGATAGACTCTTCAATATTACCAAGATTATAATTCACCCCTCCCATATATAAAGCTGACATAGCCTTTCTACGGGCATTGTTTGTTGGTTTGTAATAATCGTATGCTATCCTCACAAGGGAATCAGAAGAGATTTTCATCACCTGTTTGTACTGCGCCTGTGTCAACAACAGACACCACAGCGCATGGTTCTCCTTATCACTGCGTGCTGAAGGCATCGGCATATCCTCCAGGATATGAAGCGCACTGTCCGGGTGATCAAACATCACGGATTCTGCATGAACCAGTTCCGGAAGCGGTGTTTTCTCCTTGCCGTTTCCGCTGCATTGGATATTCAAAAGTGCTGCAAAAGCAATCAGAATGTACAGAATATAGTGTGTTACCTTTCTCATTTTACAAAAATTTCCTGCAAAATTAAAAATATTCCAGTACTACACACATCAGTATGCACATTTTGTTAAGGCTAAGGGAAAGGAATAGTTCTGCATGGAGCACTTCTGATTTTCAATTGTAAAAGGAAGATTTATGGCTTATCATGAGTTGAAGACTCCCAGAAATCTTTATATTTGCAAGTCAATATCAATCTATAATGTTGGTATTGTCCATAATTTGTAATAGGCAATCTTATAAGAACATCGAAAAAAGGACAGATACTATAGGGTATAACAATTAATATGATAGCAATTGCTCTTCTTTGGCAACTTTGATTATTAGGTTGTAACAGGCGACAATATATTATAATAATATCTCATATATGAAAAGAACATTTTTTTTGAAGGAATGCTTGACATTTTTCCTTGTGCTTTTGTGCCAAAGCAACATGGTGGCTCAAGACATTGACTATATCAAGGAGATGGAAAATAATGACCTTCAAATAAGGCAAATACCCGGAACGGAAAAATTGCTGTCAGAGTATCTAAAATTGACAAAGATCCAGGAAGATACAATTTATGCAATTCTTTATATTCCTGCCGAATGTTATCGGTGTGAAGCTGCGATTCCGGCTTTCTATGAAAAGCTGAAATCTAATAGCGCTGACAATAAGATGTTGCTGATATCCGCTTATGAGGATTCGGTGGCGGCAGTAGGATACAACAAAAAGAATAATTATAAGGCTGATTATTATCTCTATGATACGAAGGCTGACTATACGAAAATTTTCAGCTTTAATTCTGTAAGTCTGTATGGATTGCATGTGATGAAGATTTGTCCCAAATCTGGAGTTTTCATTACCGGGGGACAATATACCTTATTGGGCAAAGAATTTATTAATCAGCTTGTGGCTTGTCAAAAGAGACTGACGCCGCATTTATATCCGGGAACAGTGCAGGATGAAGCTAACTGGGAAGAACCCTTGGCAATTCCTTCCAAACCAGTTTATCCATGGACTATAGAAGAGTTTGCTGTCGGATTAAAGAATGACGTGTTTATTTCAAACGTTTACGATATTCCCAAATTTGAGAATGGTAACTTCTTTTTTACGGATATGCTGAACAATGGAGTCATGCTTTTCAGCCAGGAAGGGAGAACGTTGATTTATAAAACACTGTTTCAAGCCAATCAAAATGAAAGAAAACAATTCGTTTCTGTTTCTGACAATATGTTTGAAAAACTGGTGAAACAGGGTCAGGTATTTTATATTGCCCTATCAGCCAACATGCTAGACGAGCATCATCTTGCTATATCCTATTCATTGCCTAAAATATTTGGACAAATGGACGGCGGTGAATATAATCTTAGTTTTTATAATGCACCGGCAGTTTTAGTTCGTAACATTGATAATTTGGAGTCAGAACAGATGATTGCTCCTGACTTTAATTTGATGAATTCCGACTATTTCTATATGCATTTTTCTTTTGATTTATTTAATGACAGACTTTGGTTTGGTTGTCAGAAATTGACTTGGCCTATGGACGGCTTTGAAAAGGATGAGATAGCGGGGAATGTTGCAGTCGATCCGTTTAATGATAAGTTTTATGCTACATTTAATCCGATAATGGCATCTTTTGATGTTAATTCTGGAAAATGTGACGGCCATTATGGTAAGTTGGAAGAAAGTCAACGGTTGAGTAAGACTGGATATTATTTTTTGAATAATGTATATGCCCATTTCGGAAAGGATTTTTTGTATGGAAATGGTTATACGGGGAAACTTTATGTGTCGGATAGTGCAAATGTTGGAACAAGCGACAGGTGCTATGACGTTTTTGATATAGCTTTGTCAAAGCTGCCTGAGCCGGATTCATCCAAGTTTTACAAACTTGAGTATGGCAGCCTGTATGATGCGAATTTCAGCCGTTGTATAACGGCAGTGAAGATGAATGACAAGGAAATTTGTTGTCTGGTTAAATATGGCAGGCCACGGCATGATGATTTTCAGAACGACAGATATTCTTTTGTCGTGATTGACCGAAAAAGCGGCGAAATGAAAGAATTTCCATTGCCTTCAGTTAGTGCAGACGAAAAATGTTTGGGATATGGTATCCGTAATGAGCAGAACCATTTCAGTCCGTTTGTTTTTATTCGGGATAATTCCGGCTATAAACTCCGGAATTACATCAATTGCAATGAATAGATTATCATTCACCTCATTTCTGTTTATTCCATTTATTGATAACCTCTTTTGGTGACTATATCTATCTGAGGATTATTAACAAACATCAGCTCAACAATCATTGTCGGCATAAGCTGCTTAGCTTGTAAACAACAGTAAAAGTCAACAGGTTTCTATGCTTAGTCCTGAATATTTCAGGAGTCAGGGGATTATTGTTTAATTTATCCTTGACAAAGTTATATGAATTAACAACCATACAAATTGAACCTATAATTTTCACCTTGGGGTTTTATTCACAAAGTCAATGACATTATGCAGATATATAACTGTAGTTCTTGCAGAAAATTTCTTAACCTAAAGATAACATGGCGATAACATAAATTTTTGTTCTTTGCGCATACCTTTGCTGTACAAGAAATAAGAAAATAAAGCCTAACTTAAAAATTTAATCATTATGATAGCAGAATTAATAGTTTCAGCAGTAGCATCGGTATCATTGTCAACACCCAAGGTTGTTTATAATGTAGCTTCAGACGAAAAGAAGGTGACAAACATCGAGGCTTACTCGGTAAGTGAAGGTAAATATCTTAAACGTATGTATAAGATAAACTTTATCTATAATGCAAAGGGGGAAGTAACAGATAAGAATACTTATCAGTGGGATGAAAAAAGTTCGGATTATATTCTGAAGGCTACTGAGAAGTTCACCAAATAGCCTCCACAAGGTTTTCTCTCTTAAAAGTTTAACTCTATAATCTCTGATATTCTGTATGTTTCATACTGGATATCAGAGATTTTTTATGGATACACATAATACATTAGATATACCTGATATCATCGTCATGATAAACAGCATTATGCTTACCTGAAATGCCTATCGTCCGGATATTTGACAATATCAAAATAATAAATTATTCTCTGAACTCTGATTTGAGCATTTCATCATTATGCTCAATTGTTACCACATTTTTTACAATACACATTCTCATAAGGAATCCAAATAAAATAATAGTCACTATAGCTGTAATAGTAACAATTATTGTTTTTTTGATTAGTTCTTTTATTTTCATGTTACACTATTCCAGAATTCTATATTTGCTTTTATTTCCCGATTGGTTTCGTTTATCATGTACCTGATAAGTTCCGGCACATAACCCGGTTATTTATATTGACAGATTTAATACCGATTCCTCAAAAGTATGATAATCTTTCTTAGTTACAAAACAAAAAATCTGTTTTTTTATTTACCTTTGTATAAGGTACAAAAAGAATGAGGTTATGAAATTTCCGATTGGTATTCAAAGTTTTGAACGCATCATACAAGAAGGTTATATATATGTGGATAAAACAGATATTATTTATGATCTTACACATAATGGCAGTATCTATTTTCTCAGCCGTCCGCGGCGTTTCGGGAAAAGCCTTCTGGTATCTACATTGGAAAACTACTACTTAGGACATAAGGAACTGTTTCGTGGACTTGCCATAGAAAGGATGGAAACAGAATGGAACGAGTATCCCGTATTCCATGTGGATTTTAACGCAACAAATTTTACCAATTCCGGAGAATTGGAACAGAAACTTAATTTATACCTTGTGGAATGGGAGCAAAAATATAATTTGCAGGTACGTACCAATGAATTAGGCCTCGGTGACCGCTTTATAAAGATTCTTGAAGCAGCTCATCTTCAGACTGGCCGACGTGCTGTAGTGCTTGTAGATGAATACGACAAACCGATTCTTGATGTGCTGGATGTGGATACCAATCTGGAGGATAAGCATCGCAATATTCTGAAAGCTTTTTATTCCGTGTTTAAGGGAGCAGACAAACACCTGCAGTTCGTACTGCTGACAGGGGTTACCAAGTTCTCTCAGGTAAGTGTATTCAGCGGATTCAATCAACCGAAGGATATAAGCATGGACGTCCGTTATGAAGCACTTTGCGGTATAACCCAGGAGGAGATTGAAAAATATTTTACTGAACCTGTGTCGCAAATGGCTGTTGAATATCAGTGTACACCTGAGGAAATGTATAAACAGCTAAAGAAACAATACGACGGTTACCATTTCAGCGATAAGCTGACTGACATATATAACCCTTTCAGTCTGTTGAATGCTCTTGATGCCAAACGCATCAAGGATTATTGGTTCAGCACAGGAACTCCTACCTATCTGATTCGTCTGCTCAACCGTTCTCATGAAAGGATGAATGAATTTACCGGGAAGTATTATACTCCCGCTGAATTTATTGACTACAAGGCCGACGTGGAACGTCCTTTGCCTATGATATACCAAAGCGGATATCTTACGATAAAAGCCTACGACAGGGACTTCAATACCTTCCTTCTTGACTTCCCGAATAATGAGGTAAAGGGCGGATTCCTTACAATGGTGGCTTCATCATATCTGCAACCTGCTGAAGAAACTGGCGGGTGGATAAGAAGCCTTGTTATAGCACTGCGAAAAGGAGAAGTAGAGCAGGTACGAGAACTGTTTACCTCTTTCCTCTCCGGCATACCTTACACAATGCGCCGCAAGGAAAACGAGATAGAACGTGAGCGATATTTCCAATATACTTTCTATCTCATCATGCGTCTGGTGAGTGTTTATACCGTCTATGCCGAGAAGGTCCAGAGCCAGGGACGTGTGGACTGCATAGTGGAAACATCGGACTATGTATATATCTTTGAGTTTAAGCTGGACGGTACTGCTGAAGAAGCACTCCGACAGATAGAGGAAAAAGGGTATGCACGTGAATATGGAACCGATAGCCGCAGTGTTTATAAGATTGGAGCTTCCTTTTCATCTGTAACAGGTACAATCAGTGACTGGGCAGTCAATTAAGCCCGGTCTTTCGTTGTCCTTCGCACAAATGGAAGCATACATTTCCTCTTTTTCTGCAAAAATCGGCTTCAACGTTCTATAAGTTTCCATTGCCCGTCAAATCATTGTTTCAGTTTCCTCGGAAGGAAATAAAAGTTGCACATAGATGAAACTCAAGTTTCACTTATATGAAACAAAAGTTTCTTCAGCTTGATACTGCAGTTTCTTCTATATGAAACTGCACATGCATTTGTGTGAGGTCCGTAAATCGTCTTTTCAGGGTCAGGGAATTATATCGTCCAGAAAGCATGGCGTATTCATCATGTAACCCGAAACCTGGAAAAAAGTTCCTCTTTGTTCCGTTTGTCTGAAAAAACAATATCTTTGCGGACGCGATTCTTATCTCTCAGCCTTATGAAAGTAAAACATATCCTTGGACTCTCCTTCTTCACTTTGCTGCTGATCATTCTTTTTCAGCAGGCAGGTATGTGGTTTGCCTATCATAACCAGATGCAGAAAGCTGAAGCGGTACTGAGTTCAAGTTTTAAAGAAGCCTTTGTACTCGTAACGGACGCACAGGAAAACCGTCTGCCTTATACAGAAGGAACAGTGACGCACATGGTATATGCCCCCGACAGCCTGCACCTGAACGATGAAGACCGCCAGTTTTATTATGCGGAGCAGACTTCGACAATCTTGCAGGATGCATACGGGCAGCCCGAAATCTCGCTTGATTCGCTACGACTGACATTAGGCCATATCCTGGAAAATGAAAGGATGGAGGGAAGCATCTACATCCGCAAACTGGATGCGGCGACGGGACAGACCTTACAGGTTTCTCCTGCCGGAACTATATTGCCCGATCAGGAAGGAATCGGTATAGTAAGTTCTCCCCGCGCCTGCCTGCATCTGAGAAAAGGTATTGCCGTTGAAGCGATCGTGGACCAGCATTATTTCGGACATCCGTCGAACCTGCTGTTCCCGGGACTGACTTTTCTTATTGCCGTTCTGCTGATTGGGGCCATCGCACTGCGCATGCACTTGCTGCAGCACTTGCGGCATGACATTGAGCGTCAGTGCGGGGACTTTTACCGGCTGGCCGAACTGATGGCCCAACCGGTCCGGAAGATGGAAGCCTGTCTGCATAATGCCTGCTGGACAGAAGCCCGGCTACAGGCCCGGCAAGTACTGGCTGATACAGAAGCTACGCTGACCCGTGCCAAAGAGGAGAATGCCCGGCTGCGTTCACACCGCTTCGTATGGCTACACCGCCTGTCATGGAGCATGATACCACTGGCATTCGTGCTGCCGGCACTCTGGGGCAGATACATTTATCACGAACAGCAGCAAAGCATGAACCATGAAGTTCAGGTATGCTTCGAAGAGGCTTTTGTAGAAGAAAATGACTTGCGCCATATCCGCTCGGTAGATGTGAATCACCTGAAGGGAGTCCGTAAGTCGTTCATCACGGGGGCCACCGAATACTTTCATCACCAGACCGATTCCATGACTTCGGTTTTGTATCGGAAAACAACCGATGAAAACGACAGTGTCATCTATGTAATGACCGTCCCGGTATCCATCAATGGAATCTATGTATCCCGCAAGTCGATGGACCTGAGTGAGGGTATCCGTCTTTACCGTGCCTATGGCACACAGCAACTGATCAATGAACGGCCTGTGGCAGTTCCTCTTGACATGCAGCGCATGGACTCGCTGTTCAGAGCCTCTCTGCTGAAGGCTGGCTTGAATGGACAGAGCGGTATCCGTATGCTGCGACCGGCCACCAGTGAGGTAACCGGACAGGCAGGTGATGTCAGTCTGCAGCAGGCAAGTCTGTTTACATCTCCTTTGCGCCTTACGGAGGATGGTTCTGTCTGTGTACAGGGTATGATAGCCGGTTCCACCATGCATATCCTTCATTCGGCGTGGTATCTGTTTTTGCCGCTGGGGATGGTCTTTATATTCTGTCTTTTGTGCATCGGACTGCGGTGGCGGGCCTGGAGACAACAACGCAGGCTGGAACAGTTCCGGAAGGATTTCACTTATTCGATGATTCACGACATGAAGTCTCCCCTGCAAACGGTACTGATGGGAACCCAGATGCTGGAAAGTGGCAGACTGGCAGATAAGCCCGAAAAAATCGAAAAGATAAGTCAGGCGATGAACGACGAATGCGCCTGCCTGCTCACCCTTTCGGGGCGTGTGGTCGTACTGACGGAGATAGAGCGGGGAGAACTGGAACTTCATCCGGTCCGTGTGGCACTGTTGCCGTTGTTCAACGACCTGGTTACGAAGTTCCGGCTGAAAGCATACAAGCCGGTAGAGTTTCAAGTGGAATGTGCTGAGGACCTCTGGGTGACAGCCGATTCCTTCTGCCTGCACGAAGTCCTGTCCAATCTGGTGGACAATGCCCTAAAGTATTCCGGTGAGGAAGTACGTATCCGGCTTTCTGCCAACGTCACAGCAGACGGTATCCTGGAAATAAAAGTCGGCGACAACGGCATCGGTATCCCTCAAAGCCAGCAGATGAAAATATTCAACCGGTTTGAGCGTGTGGCTTCCGGAAGCCGTGCTACCGGAGCCTCGGGCTTTGGACTGGGATTGAACTTTGTCTGGCAGGTGGTGCATCTGCAGGGAGGTTCCATCACCGTGGAAAGTACGGAAGGCAGTGGCAGTGAATTCACCATCTCCCTCCCCCTTTCAATCGGATAGCTACAGGAAAAGGATATAATTACTACAAGAAAAAAGGCTCCCGTCAAGGAGCCTTTCATTATATTCATACATGCGATAACGGTCGGTTTCAAGCCGGTCAGATTTCGCGGATGTTCCAGCCTTCGGAATACAAGGCCTCTTTCAATTGCAGGAAGCGTTCTGCCTGTACTCCCCGCTCGATGAACTCATTGAACTGTGCCACGTTGAAATCGGCCCAGGTCATTCCTTCGCCCACATACTGGTCGGGCATGACCGACAGATACAACTCGGCAGCCTTCTCGAAATCACCTTCCAGCATCCAGTAATGGGCCCGGTTGCTCCGAACGTCCGGTTCATCCTTAAACCGGTCGGGCAGGCACTGGTAAATCAACTCTGCCGCCTCGTTCTGTTCGGCCAGCAGGGCAGCGTGCAGTCCGGTACGCATGGCAACGATACCCCTGGCTGTAGTGACGAAGGCATCGAATATCTGGATAGACAAAATCTGATTGATGATGAAGATTCTCGGTTCGGGCAGATGTGCACACGCAGCCACGATATGCTCCGTATCCATTTCACCATTGAACAGGTTTTCAAACAGATTCATGTCAGGCAGTTTCACTGCAGTTCCATTGGCAGGCAGGAAACAGGTCCAGAACAGGTTCCGTTCAGAGATGCGTCCGTTTTTATCCCGGTACAGGATGTGCATCGGACGGTAACTGCATATCGCCATCAGCAGGGCTTCCGCCACTTCAGCCGCATTTCCTTCTTCTGAGAAATCGCAGGACATCGGCTCTCCGACGAAAGGAGAATCCATTCCTTCAATCCGCACAATCTCGTCGTTCGGAATGAAGTGATATTCGTCCGTAATGACTTCGCGTCCCTCTACTCCCCAGGTAAACAGTTCGGTCTTCACCTGAAGGGTTCTCGACTCATAAATATACTGGCATCCGTCCGGTTCGGTGGCAATCCGGGTAAAAGGATAATACAAGGTGCTTTCTTCCAGGCGGTTCTTCATATCCTGATAGGCATCCAGCAGACTTTCCGGCTTATGTACCGGTTTTTCTGCTACGGGCTTTTCCGTACAGACTTTTTCATTTTTACGGACATCCTGTGCGGGTTCCGGTGCTTTCTCTGATTCAGTTTTCAATCCAGCTGCTGACTCAGTCTCCGGTTCGGTCGCTGACTCAGTCACCGATTCTGTTTTCGCTTCAGGCTCCGGTGCGGTTTCAGGTGCTGGTTTCCCCGCAGGTTCCGGTTCAGCTTTCAGTTCAGGCTCCGGTTCAGGGGCTTCCTCCGGAAGTGTCGGAGCGGCAGCCTCAGTCTCTACAGCCGGTTCGGATGCGGTTGCCGGCTCGGATGCAGCGACCGGTTCTTCCGTTTTTTCCACAGGACTGTCTTCCTGCGGCTCTTCTGCCTGCACTTCCGGAGTTTCGTGTACCGGCTGCTGCGCAAGCAGTTCCTGTATTTCCTGCAACTGGGCATTCTGCTCCTGCAGTTCCTGCAGCCGGACATTCAACGCCTGCAGTTCTCCGGCCTGTGTCTGGCAAACCTCCTTCCAATGTGCCAGTTCCGATACCTGCTGTTCCAGTTCCGCAAGTCGGGCTACCTGTACCTGCAAGGCCTCCGTACGGATCTGCTGCTCCTGCAGCAATTCCTGGTCCTTCTTCCATCCGGCAAGCTGCTCATCCAGTTCGCGCTGCTGCTGTGAGAGAAGGGCTTCCTTCTCAGTCAACTGCTTCTCCAGGGCTTCGCACTGCTGAGTTTCCCGGTTATATTTTGCTTCCCAATCTGATAATTCATGCTGCTGCTTTTCCGAGAGCTCCTGAGCCTTTGCCAGTGCATCTTCCATCTGCTTCGATGCTTCCCGGGCCTGAAGCAATTCCTCGGAAACCTGTCCGTGCTGAGCCGTCATTTTCTCCAGTTCGGCGGAAAGGCGCATACGTTCTTCTTCGAATTCCCCAGCCTGCTGCTGTTCTTCCGTCCATTTGTGCTGCCAGTCTTCCCTCTCCTTTTCCAGAGTCTCCTGCAAAGACCGGTATTCCGCTTCCTTACCTTCCAGTTTCTCCTTCAAGGTATCCAGTGCCTCCTGCAGTTCATCGGCCTTCAGCGCCTGCGGCTTCAGGGCTTCGAGTTCAGCAAGCCGGGTTCTTAATACCTCAATCTCAGCCACCTGCTTCTTCAGCTCATCCAACTCCTCCAGCTGCAAGTGCAGGTCCTGTATGTCCTGCTCCCGCAAACGTAAGGTCTCCTCATTCCGGGCCACTGCCTGCTCTTTCTCTTCCAGCACAGTCTGCAGCTGCTTCAATTCCTTACTCAGACTTTCTTTCTCTGCGACTGCCCGGGCACAGGCTTCCTCACCTTCCTGACATTTCTGCTTCAAGGCATTCAGTGCTTCCGCTGCCTTTCCCGCTGCCGCGTTCAGGGCCTCTTCCCGCTTTCTGCTTTCCGTAAGCTGAGACTGACAAGTCTCCTTCTCTTTCTCCAAAAGTGCTGCCTGCTCCTGCAAGGCCTTATGCTTCTCTTCGGCCTCTTCCGCACGCTGAAGAGAAGCCACCTTTTCCTCGTCCAGTGCCTGCAGCCGCTGGTTCAGTTCCTCAATCTGCTTTTCCAGTCCTGCAGTGTTTTCCTGTACCTTTTCCAACTGTGCCTGCAGTTCGGCCAGTTCATCCTGCTTCTGCGTACACTGGGTGCGGAAATAAGCCGCTTCCTGTTTCACGAGATTCAAGTCGGAAGACAACTGCCAGTTAGAGACTGACAAGCCTTCCTTTTCTTCAAGCAACTGCTTAATATCCACTCCCGAAAGAGTCTTGATTAAATGCTGAGTAAGTTTATTCATATGTTCAATCCAAGTAAGGAATTAGATCTGTTTCAATATCTAATGTCATAAATTCAATTAAACCGGTTATCTCTCACTTTTGGCTACCGGCCGACTGTCTTTCCAGCAAGCCGTCCGACTAATCAAAAGAGAAACAGCCGGTTAGCCAATTTGCAAAACAAAGTTATGTAATTTCAGTGAAATAAGCTAATAAATCCTCCATTTGGCCTCGAAAGAAGCACTATTTTTACCCGATTCCGGCAAAAGTCTTTTCTCCGTCTACGGTTCCTCCCCCTCTCCGGGCTTTCTACTTCCGGTTGTCCTTGCCACCAGATACATGAAAACGGTCTGCCGCAGTCCGTTCACGGTTGGAACGGAGATACGGCAGACCGTCTGCAAAAAGGGTTGCTGTTTCTATGTCAGCTCACCCTCTGTATCCTGTCCAGGATTATTCTTCCGGAGCAAACATCGGATCCCAGGCCGGCAGGCGCACCGGTTTCTGTTTCAGGATATCCAATACCTTGGCTGGTACATATTTCTTTTCCACTACCAGACGGAACATGTACTCATCAAACCATTCGTCAGTCATGATCAGATGACCTTTATAGCCGGCATCAGCTCCCCAACTGTTTTCCACCATCCACTTGCGGGGCTTACCGTCCTTGTCCAGATCGACAGCCATCAGGGTCATGGCATGGCTGGAACCGCTGGCAAAGGTCTGGATGCGCTGTTTCTTGTCCATGCCGAAGGTAGTTCCCATCAGCGACTCATAATCGAAGTTGTTCAGGTCGAGTGTACCGCGCTTGCTGTCCATGAACTTAGCCACATCACAAGAGAAGTACATCATGGTGCTGTCCTTGATAGAAGCAATGGCCATCTCCTTGATATCCTCGATAGGCAGGTTCACATACGTCCAGTTCTTGCCGTCGTATACATGACGGTCGTAGTCAATTTCATAACATTTGTAGAACTCCCGGCTCGGGTCGTTCATCAGCATCACGTAGTTGTTGGTCAGGTCATTGCCCAGGAATTCCTGGTAGAACGACTGAGGCGTGTATTCTTTGGTTACTCCGTTGACCGTCCAGGTGAACTTCTCTACCGGACGACCGTAAACCAGTGCCAGCATGCGGTATACCGTACCCAGCATCTCTGTCTTCTTCTTTTCCAGTACACCGGCCTTCGCTCCTTTCTGAGCCTCTTCACGCAACTGCAGACCGAATTCTTTCAGTTTCAGTCCCACGAGGCGGCTGATCTGGGAGGTATTCTCACTGCTGAAGGTTTCCGGCATGACACTGGCCGGCACCACTCCGTACTTGCCGATGATGTCGGAGATTCCGGTAAACTGACCGCCGTCGCTCAGCGGGTTGCGGAACAACCATTCCACCATCTTGTCTTCCATCGGCTTTTCGCGCGTATCAATGATTCCCTGCAGGAAGAGGTTCGCCTTCTCCAGCTGATCGTAGAAGAAACAATAGTTCTGCGAAAATTCCATTTCGCTCAGACCGTATTTTGCCATCATCTGCGCACGCAGCACATTCAGTCCGGTAAACAGCCAGCAACGTCCCGAAGACTTCTGGTCGGTAATGCCGTGTGAAATCACCTTGTGCGAAAAATCGGCATTGAAATTAGCGTAATTTTCGTGATTCTTGGCCAGTACTGCAATGCTGGTTCCGGCCATTGCATTATATAATGCCTTTTCCGAAGCTCCCGGCTGATAACTCTCTTTGATCTGTTTCAGCATGTCAGCCGAAATTCCTCCATTCTGAGCCTGTGCGGACAACGTCATTGCCATCAGGCCCACTAAAGCGATGTTTTTCTTCATATTTTCTGTTCTTTAAGTGATTACATAACTCGGGACAGTATTCCCATCCCCCATATACCCGATTCGCCTGCAAATATAGTATTTATATGCCAAACCCTTGTGCACGACCCTTAAAAACTCCACACGATGCGGCATTCTTTACTCAATCGCCGTACAGTCGAGGACGGTCTCCTCCCAGTGCAGCATGGCATTGAACAGACAGATTTTCCGGTACTCAGCCAAGCGGGCTACGGGTATGTCCTTTTCCCGGATAACCCTTTCTTCCAGCAGACGCCTCCGGCAGGTACCGTTCAGCAGCGGACGGGCCGGCGTATGCCATTCCTTTCCGTTCCAGAGCGCCACATTCGCAATGGAGGTATCCGTAAGCAGACCCTTACGGACAATCAGTACGTCATCGGCCTCCCCCCTTTGGGCAAACAAGGCATCCAGTACGAAGCGGTCGGCATATTTGAAACGGTAGTCCACCCCTTCCCCCTCCGTCAGTCTCAGGCGGGTAATCCGGCGCGGCACATAAGGCAGGTACTCCACTTTTTCCACTTCTTTCCCATAAACCAGCCGGCAGCGCGTACGCTCCCGGAAAGGCGTAGGGTCCACCCAGTCGCTTACCCGCCATTCCGTACACGCTCCCCAGCAACTGCGCCGGGTCTCGTTCATCCGGAGGTCGTGATATGACGCATGGCAGATACGTCCCTCCTCAATCCGTATCGTCTCAATAAACCGGTACATATATTTTCTGTTTCATTTCTTCATATTCACTCCTCGCCTCGCTCCGGAAGGTGATTCCTCCTCCACTCTTGAACCACAGTTGCCCTTGCCCGTCCTGCTCCAGAAAGCGTATCAGTACGGCACTGTCCAGGTTTTTCCCGTCGAAGTATCCCATTATCCCGGTATAGAAACCCCGCTCGTAGGTCTCAGCTTCACGGATAATCTCCACTGTCTTCCGCTTGGGAGCCCCAGTGATGGAGCCTGCCGGCAACAGACGGAAAAAGATGTCTCCCAGGCGGGAAGCATACCCCTCTTCCAGTCTGCCCCGGATTTCCGAACTCATCTGCAGCAAGCGCCCCCGGTGGGTCTGCAGTTCATCGAGGTAGCGGTAACGTGTCACTGTCACTTCCGTGGCCACCTGACTCAGGTCGTTCCGTATCAGGTCGGTAATGGTGGCATGCTCTGCTGCTTCCTTTTCATCGTTCAACAATCGTTCAGCCGCTCCCGGACAGGTCGCATCGATGGTCCCTTTCATGGGATGGGAGTAGATAAACCCGTCTTCGATGCGTACGAAAATCTCGGGAGAGAAAACGGTGAACCGGTCTTTTACCCACAGTTTATAGCGGGCCCGGGCATGTTCGAACACCTGACGCAGCGTCAGGTCAGTATCCACCCGGGTCGTACAGGTCAGATTGGTCAGAAACGAATTGCCTCCATAAATATGGCGGTGGACGATTCCGAACGAACGGGCATAGTCTTCATAAGATTGTGGGAAAGGCTGCCAGCGAAATGTTTCCGGACGGCGGGTCTGACAGACTCCGTCGAAATTCGTCATTCCGGGAAACACAAACAGCAGTTCCTCTGCCGGAAGCTGTTCCGGCTCCTCCACCAGGCATTCCGTCTCATCAAAATTAATCAGAAAAAAGAAAGGCTTTCCGGCAGCTCCCAGCCGGTTCATCCGTCTGGCTGCCTCATCGCGGTGATAGAAAGTCAATGATTTCATCCTGTAAAAATTTGGCAGGGCATCCCTGCAGTCGAATAATTTTCAATCTCACATTTCCTTCGTTACCCTGCGTGTCTTGAACGAAAGTACATACACGGTTACTCCCAGGGCAATTCCGCCCATGAGCCCCTTCAGCCACCAGTGGTCAAAGACAAAACAAATGCAGTTGATGGCCGTAATCCACAACAGGGAGACCACCAGTATTTTTACGTGCAAGGGTATGGAACGGTCGTGCAGAAAATTCCGTATATACGGTCCCAGGTACTTATGTCCCAGCAGCCAGCGGTACAGCCGGGGAGAACTGCGGAAGTACAATGCGGCAGCGAGCAGCAGGAAAGGTGTGGTAGGCAGTACCGGAAGAAATATCCCCAGCACGCCCAGTCCCAGTGAAATGGAACCGATTATGATATATATGCATCTCAACATGTTGCAAAGATAGCGGGAAAGAAAATTTCTGCCAAGAGGAAAGTCATCGTAAATTCATAAAAAACTGCTAACTTTGTAGCCGGTATCCGGTCTGTTCCAGGATTTCCGGTCTGTCTGTATCAGAAGGAAGAGGAAAGTTCCGGACGGGAAACAGGAGACCGACAGAAACAACTTACTGCTGAATTCAAAACACTAATAGATATGCCAACAATTGCCATTAATCAGGAGACCTGCATCCATTGCCTCAAGTGTCTCCGAATCTGTCCTTCCGTTCTCTTCCAGCTGAACGACGACAAGAAAGTAACCGTTGATGCAAAAGACTGCATCAGTTGCGGACAATGTGTGGCGATCTGCCCCACCGCATCCATCGCCCACAGTGATTTTCCGGTAAGCCACATCCACGAGTTCGACCGCAATCACCTGCCGACTCCGGCGCAAGTGGAACTGCTGATCAACTCACGGAGGTCTAACCGGGCTTTCTCTCAGAAACCCATTCCGCAGGAGGATTTGCTGCGCATCATTGAGGCCGGACACCGTGCTCCTACTGCGACGAATGCACAGGGGGTAAAAATGGTACTGGTCACCAACGAGAAAATCATGAAAGAAATCAGCCGGATTACTATTAATATATTTAATTCGGCAGCCGACAAGCTCGAAAATCCCTTGCTGAAGCCGCTGCTCAAGCGCATCATGCCTCAAAATTACGGATACGTTCCTGTCTTCCGCCGTCTCAGGGACGAGTTCGAGCAGGGCAACGACGGAATTTTGCGGGGAGCCAAGGCAGCCATCTTTATCTATACTGACAAGAAAAGCCGTTTTGGCTGTCAGGATTCCAACCTGGCTTACCAGAACGCTTCGTTAATGGCGGAATCCATGGGTATCGCCCAGTTCTATACAGGCTTCATATGCAGTGCTGCCGGTATGGATCATTCAAACAAGATTCAGAAACTGCTGGGTATTGAAGGAACCCTTCACGCCGGAATGGCATTGGGAATTCCTCTCTTCCACTTCGAAAAATACATCGACCGGAAGGAACTCGACCTGAAAATCATTTCCTGATCGACGGATGACGGTGCATTTCCCTGTCACCGGAGCAACTGGGACGGACTCCCTCAAAAGGGATAGCAGAGTCAATACCGCAAAGGTGGATGATCTTCCCAAACAGAACTGAAAAGGTAAAAATCGGATTGATTGAAACTCAGAAATAAAAATCTCCTGCTTTAGTCTTTATTGATTTCAGTATAAGACTAAAGCAGGAGTTTTTTGTTGCGACTAACAGAAGACAGGCAAACCTATCTCTGTTGTTCTTTTGCGACAGTTTCTTTCTATCGGACAGCTCTGCATGCCCTCATCCAAATTTCCAGGGAGAACGTCACTTCAGGGCATTTTATATTCTTCATTACTTAACCATAGCCTTAACCACTTTCTTTCCGGCAGGATTATCCATGTCTTTTCCGAAATACGGAGAATATTTCCCAGCGGGCAGGTCGGAAAGCACAAAGGCATTGCACCGCCGTCCTGCTACCACATTGTCCGTAGCAGCCGTGTTGATGGCCGTTGCCACCATATCCACCAGCAGTCCCAAGCCTCCCATACCCGAAGAAATGGAAGTATCGACCGTAATATGTCCCTCCCGGTTGTAAAGTGTTTCACCGGTCTTTGTAGAGCGCAATACGTACTCGATGGTCACGGAAAGCCTGCCCCCGATATTCGACCGGCTCCAGTCTTTTATGACGGTAAACATGACTGCATCCGCGCCCAGCACCTCCTTGAAGGCAGTGAGACTGCCGTTCAGGAAGAGTTCCGCATCATAGGCACTCTCCTGCTGGAACAGTTCCATCGTCAGATAAGGAGAATATACATAATAGCCTTTCTCGCAAAGAGGCATGTACAGCGTCGTATAGAAGAAATCTTTTGCCTCCACATGCGTCGTATGATTGATCGGCGGCATGATGGCAATCGACAAGGGCTTCTCCTCATACATTTTCGGATACTGCTGACTCAACGTAACCGGAGTCGTACAGGAAGTGAGGCATCCGATCACCACTCCCAGAATCAATAGTAACTTTTTCATTCTTCCAACTGTTTAATGATACGGGAAATGTATTTTTCGGATTCGGGATACCAGTTGATTTCCTCTTTCATCATCCGGATACCCTCTTCCTTCTTACCGGTACGGTAAAGCATATAGCCATATTCCGCATACATACCGGGAGGGGCGGCACGGCGGAGACCGTTCTGTTCCCCTATCATTTTCTGGAACTCTTCCAGTACACCCATCTTCAATTCATCCGTCCGTTTCTTGCTGTACTGATACGTCTTCTTTTCATAGTCGTGCCAGGAATACAGCGACTCGGATGTCATACACGAAGGCAGCACGGCCATTACAGCCGGCACCCATAACCATTTGAGCATTTTCATGATATCTGACAATTACATTACGGGAGTATAATCTGTTTCACTTCCTGGGACGATACAAAAATCTTCTTCTGATACAGCACCTTTCCGCGATAAGTCACCTTGATGCTTCTGGGACCGGTCTTGATGCCGTACTGCGTACCCTTCCGTTTCGACTTCTTTTCCTTTACCACCTTTGCCGCAAACGGTTCCTGATTGTCGAGGGTGACCATCACGTCTTCGCCGGCCAGTCTGTCAGGGCTGACAAAAAGCAGGTAAGCCATGTCTTCCCTGCCACTCTGCTGAGCTACCGGGGCCTTGCAGGCAGACAGTACCACCGGAAGAGCCAGGACGTACAATAATTTTTTTACCAATCTTTTCATATCCTATCATTTAGATTCTTCAATAATATAATTTCCCATATTTTCGGCATTGATCTCTGTCGTGCCCGTCACTTCCACAAAGGAATATTCTGTTTCGGGGGTGTCACCGCCGGTGGAGATTACCTTTACCTCACCCACCTTCTTTCCAGGAAGAGGAATCAGAATACCCGTCTGCGGATTCTTTACCTTCCGTCCCTTGCTGAGCACTGAGAATGTCATGCCTTCCTTAATCCCCTGACTTGCGCCTCCGGCAATCAGTACCGCATCCGGCTCATAAGCCAGAAAGTAGGTTTTCCAGGGAGCATCCGTACACTTATTGATGATGTTTTCCACCAGCTGACCGATGGCTTCCGAAATCGCCTTATCGCTCAGTGTAGCATCGAAACTGGCCTGTCCGCCAAGCCCCATGGTAGTCTTGGTCGTCAGTTCGGCCACTCCCTTTCCTTCATCCGAATAGATAATCAGTCCGGTAGAAGCATCTACCAGGCGGATTGCCACAGCCGCCTCTACCGTCTGTGTCTTTTCGGAAGAAAATACCTTGCTCTTACCGGTATTCTTCCGGCCATACTCGGTAATGGAACCGATAATCACGTAATCGGCCCCGATGGTCGATGCCGGGTTCTCGTTCTTACTGTTTTCTTCCAGGATTGTGGCAAGGTCATTGCGCTCCAGCAACAGAAACTTTCCGGAAGCAGCCAGTTTGGAAGAGAGGATATCCAGAGCCTGCTTGCCCATCGGATCGTTCTCGCGGTCATAAAAAATCCCTTTTGCGTATTGGGTTTCATTCGAAAAACGACCGATGGCCACTTTCCGCTTCAACACCATTCCATCGTCTTGTACCTGCGACGGTGTTTCGACAATCTCCGTTGTTCTTTGTGCCCAAATGCTGCCTGAACATAACAACAGGCAGAGGGCAACTGCATGCTTAAAAGTCATCATACGATTCAATAAATATGGTATTCACTTTAATAATCACTCACTCGCTTCATCCCGACTGCGGTCATCCCTCCGGAACACCCCAGTCAGTCTCCTCAAATATAGCTATTTTTTAAGAAACCCCTCCGGTTCCGGCTTTCTTTTTATTCTTTCCGACGAAAACTACCGGCAGATTCCTACAAAAGACTGTCCCGGTCAGCCTTTCTGCAAAGCCAACCGGGACAATTCCTTATTTATTCCTCATCAATATCCCTCATTCTGGGTCAGTTTCGGATTCTTATCCAATACCTCCTGTCCAAACGGGAAATACCTGTTCTTCTTTTCAAACTTCCGGTCCTCAATCTTCTTGTCGGCAGCAGAAGCATCCTGCTTGATCGTGGCACGGCTCTCCGGATCACTGCCTTTCATGTCTACGGTTCCCACCCTTCTTTCGAGTGTCACGTTCAGTACCTTTTCGGCAAGCATCTTACCGTCGGAAGTCTTCCATCTCAATATGTCTGCACGACGGATACCTTCGCCTGCAAATTCTACGCCACGTTCTCTCCAAATCAACTCACGCAATGTTTCCTTGCTGTTGTACTTGCTTTGGTCAACCTTCGGCATGCCCACCCGGGTACGTACCTCATCGATTTTTGCATACACATCCTCCGAAGGACCGTTCAGTTCGTTTTCAGCCTCCGCCCAGGTAAGCAGTACCTCCGCATAACGGAATACAATCGGACACGCATTGCTCTTCCAGATATCCGCATACTGAGTAATGGGACCCAGATACTTGTTCCATGTCAGACCGGTTTTCGAAGCATTGTCGGCAGCCGTCATGAAATTGGCATTGGCACTTCCGTCAATCGTTTTATCCAGCGTATTGAAGACCGCCTTCGTACCGTCGGCCTTGATGTAGTCGGCACCCGGATAGATCACTGTCAGCGCAAGACGCGGGTCACGGTTCTTGAAAGGATGTGCCGGATCATAGCCCGATCCGCTCTCCGTAATGGTAAGACCGGATTTCATCTCATACGTATCTATCAGCTGATATGTCGGCACAATGGAAGACCAGCCACCGTCACCGTTATTGTACATCTGTCCGATTACCCCCAACGGTTTGGTTGAATTGATATACTGTACCGCCAGGATAATCTCCTTCGAATCCTGTCCGGCCACCTGGAACAGTCGGGAATACCCATCCGCTCCCTTCTCCAACTCGTACAAGTTACCGTTCTTCTTCGACAAGTCGATGATAGCCTGGGCCTTATCTTTCGCCACCTGCCAGTCGCCATAATAAAGCGCCTCTCTCATGCGGATGGCAAGCGCCGCACCCTGAGCAATGCGTCCCCGGGCAGCCGGCTTCTCGCTCAGGTCGGAAGTACACTCATCCAGTTCCGTATGGATAAACTCCCTGATCTGCGCCTCGGTAGCCCGCTCCACCTGAGCCTCCTGGGCACTTCCGTAATTACCGATCTGCGCAACCCCTCCGTACAGCCAGTTCATCTTGAAATACCGGTAAGCCCGGATGACCCTCGCCTGTGCAATCAGGTCCTTTTTCACCTTCTCGTCCGAAAAAGCAATCTTATCAATATTCTCGAGCAACGTATTGCACCGTCTGATGATGGTATAATCATAAAAGTTGGTACCCGGATTAGCCTGCGACAGCGTACCGTTGCCAAAGTCCTTGTACCCTTCCCACTGGAAATTATTGTATCCGAAGTCGGAAGCACAGTCCATATACAGCAGTTCCTCCCCTTTTTCCCATCCGTCATAACATCCGATCAGGAACTTCTGGGCATCCTGTTCGGTTTTCCAGGTAGTTTCAGGAGTCAGCGCATCGCTAGGCAAGGTATCCAGAAAGTCACTGCAGGAAGCCATCAGCGTCAGTGCAACTCCTGCAAATATGTATTTTTTCAACGATTTCATGATTCTAAGAGATTTAAGATTAAAAAATTAAAAAGTCACATTTACCCCGAAGGCATGTGTCCGCAACAACGGATAAGAAGAAAGTCTCTGGCTGGTAGCTTCCGGATCGATATTGATCTTCATGCCGTCAATCGTGAACAGGTTTTCTACCGAATAATAGAAACGGATGTTCTCAATGCCCCATCCCGAGGTCAGACTCTTCGGCAGAGTATATCCCAACTGCAGGTTCTTGAGACGCAGGTAACTGGTATTCTGCAACCAGAAAGTAGAAGCCACCTGACGTGAACTGCTCGGCGAATTGGTATCGGTAAAGATACGCGGCATGGAAGCATCCTTGTTGGTCTCTGTCCACGCATCCTTCCAGATGCTTGCCGGATGTCCGGCATCTCCAGAGAAGGCTCCATATACCTCATGCGCATCGAAATACCGGGCCACCTTTGCCGCTCCGTTGAAAGTCAGCGCCAGGTCAATTCCCTTCCATCCGGCATTCAGGTTCAGACCGAATGTATAAACCGGATCAGAACTGTTGGCCAGCACACGGTCCTGACCGTCCAGTTTGCCGTTGCCATCGGTATCCACGTAACGGATGTCACCCGCCTTGAAGTCTCCTCCTCCAAACGGATTGCCATATTTGGCAGTAAACGCATCAGCCTCTTCCTGTGAGTTGAAGAACCCGTCGGCCTGATACAGATAATACGAATTCATGGCATGTCCCAAAGCATTCCGCTGGTTGAAGCCGTTCACCGCATTGATGTAGTCCACTCCGCCCAGTTCCAGAATCTCATTATGGTTGAAAGCGAAATTGGCAGCCGCTCCGAATGTCCAGTCACCAAACTTATCGTTATAAGACAACGTGATTTCAACACCCCGGTTCAGCACCTTGCCCACATTATCCTTATAAGGATCAAGCGCAAACTCCTTCGGCACATCCACATCCATCATAATACCCTTGGTCAAGCGGTTATAATAATCCACCGAACCCGTAAGACGGTTGTTGAACAACCCGAAGTCGACACCCACTCCCCAGGTAGTCGCCTTTTCCCACGTAATCGTACTCAGGCGATACGCCTTCTGATAATATCCCGAGTTCAATGCTCCGTCGAAAGGATAAGTCGCTCCGATTTCATACGAATTGATTGCCGGATAGAACGATCCCGAAGCATCACTGTTCAGTGCATCCTGATTACCCAGCATACCCCAGGAACCTCTTACCTTCAGGTTACTGAGCCATCCTCTTGCAGCAGACATAAACTCCTCTTCGCTGATACGCCATGCACCCGAGAACGAAGGGAAATATCCCCAGCGGTTGCCCTTGGCAAAACGCGACGAAGCATCGGCTCTGATATTGGCCTCAAACAGGTATTTTCCGGCATAATCATAGTTCAAGCGTGCGAACCACGAAATCATCGCAAGCTCCCGGTTGTAACCCTCATTGGTCTGACTAGCCGCATCCCCCGCATTGATATCAGTCAGGTCATTGTTGGGGAAATCCTTACGGTAGACCTTCATGTACTTGTAATTGTATTTTTCGGTATGCCATCCGGCCAGTCCCTTGATATTGTGACGACCGAAACTCTTGTCATAATTCAACAGCGCATCGTAATTGGTACGGTCCCAGCGATAATATCTTTCATCAAGCGAGTTCGGATCGGAAGCCTTGTTCGGATTATACTGGATGAACTTCTGGAAATACTTATAATGCTGCAGATTGTTCACATACGACCCGGTAAGCGTCAGCACCAGTCCGTCCAGAATGGTATAATCCAAAGACGCACTACCCGTAAAATTGTAATTGTCACGCGTAACCTTCATGCCTGAATCGAGCCATGCAATAGGGTTACCGTCCGAGATAGTTCCGTAAGTACCGTCCTCATAGCGGTTCACAATCCACGGAGAAATCAGGTTCAGCTGACGGATAATCTGGTCCGAACTTCCTCCGTTATAAGCCGAACTCGCATCGTCGTACTTGTTCTTGATATAGGCAAGATTCATTCTGGCAGACAACCGCTTGCTGATCTTCATGTCGAGATTGGTACGGGCATTGAACTGCTCCCTTCCGGCATTGGGCAAAATACCCGTCTGATTGAGGTAACCGAGCGAGCCCATGTACCTTGCATTTTCATTACCACCCGATATGTTCAGGTTATGTCTGTGCTGGATACCTGTCCGGTAAGCCAGTCCGTACCAGTCGGTATTCGGATACATCGGATCGGTTCCCTCCTTGAATTTCTGTATCTCATCGGGAGTAAACCGGGGCGCCTTTCCTTCGCTCTCCAGCGCCTTGTTGTACATATCGGCATACTCGTAGGAACTCAGACGGTCCACTTTCTCCGTCGCATTCTGGAAACTGATGTATCCGCTGTACGATACCCGGGGCTTTCCCGTAGCTCCACGCTTGGTGGTAATCAGGATAACCCCGTTGGCAGCCTTCGAACCATAAATGGCCGCCGAAGCCGCATCCTTCAGCACCGAGATGCTGGCAATGTCATTCGGGTCTACCGCACTCATGGTTTCCGATTCCACCCCGTCAATAAGAATATACGGAGAAGCCGAGTTCAATGTACCGATACCCCGTACACGGATATTTCCCGCATCCTGTCCCGGCGCACCGTTGGTTCCGGTCACCGTCACTCCCGGCATCAGTCCCTGCAACCCACTGCTGACATTCTGAATGGGGCGGTTCTGCAACTGCTCACTGTCGACCGAGGCTACCGATCCCGACAGGTTTGCCTTTTTCTGCGTACCGTAACCCACCACCACTACTTCTTCCAGTGTTTCGGTATCCTCACTGAGCACTACCTTTACCGGGGCAGAAGCACTGGCCGTCACTTCTTTCGAAGTAAAACCGACATACGAAAATACAAGTACCGGATTCGCCGTGGAGGTTCTCAACGTAAAATTACCGTCGAAATCGGTAATCGTACCGTTGCTTGTTCCTTTCTCAATCACATTGACACCTATCAGCGGCGTATTATTTTTATCAAGGACGCTTCCTTTTACGGTATGTTCCGACTGCAACACACTCAGCTGATTACTGTCCATCTTTTCAGATGCCGAAGCTTCGGATAACGAACTCACTGCGATTAACAGACTCAAGGTAACCGGGACAGAGGCCAACAACCTTTGTCTCCAAGGCGATTTCCCGAAGGAAAATGATTTAAAAGGTTCCATAATTTTAGAAGGTTAAAGTTAACAAGCGCTTTAAAAAACGCCGTGTATAATCTAGTTTTTAAAGTTTTTGCAAATCTCGCAATACAAACTTATAAAAATTAACAAATCAAATCAAACTTATTACTGTTAAAAAATTCCCCTTCCGAGCATTTTTAATCACTCGTCTAATACACTGATTTACAATATGTAAATAATTATCATATCCACTTCCGGATTTGCAGAAGCCTCCCAACTTCCTCCAGGCATGCCGCCCGTTTTACAAAAGCTCCATCCTCTCAAAAGCCGTAGGTATCGAATAATCCCTTAATTCACAAGAAAGAAACGCTTCACTTCCCGACAATATGAAAATGCATGGAACCTCACAAACATCCCTCCCCCAAAACAGTTTCCTGATCCGGTATCTCCGCTGTTTTCTTTAAAAGTTTTTACCGGACTGTTCTCCAGAAGTTTTTTTCTCAAAAAATTCTTTTTTCCCTTTCATTGCAGGCACAAAAATTATCCATAATTTTATGCCATTAAAAGATGTGTAAACAAAATAAAAATGTAGGCATAAATATCTTAATTCATTTCAACTATGAAATTCCACTATCTCTTACTGCTGATTCTTCCTTTCACTTCGTGTACGCAAGAAGAACTTCCCGTAACCGCCGGAAAATCAGACATGGTATTCCCGTCGCTTTCCACAACCTGGGACGAAGGGGTTCCACTTGGCAATGCTACGGTAGGTGCCCTAATATGGCAACGCGACTCTGTCCTCCGCTTTTCACTCGACCGGATTGACTTATGGGACCTCCGTCCTACCGACAGCATTTCCGGCCCCAACAACAAGTTCCGCTGGGTAATGGAGCAGGTCAGAAAAGGCGACTACCTGCCGGTACAGAAGAAATTCGACTGGCCTTACGACAGAGAGCCTGCCCCTTCCAAAATTCCGGGTGCCGCCCTTGAATTCCATACTACCGGATTTGGGAAAGTAAAGGATGTCCATCTGTACCTCCGCAATGCACTCTGTCGGACGGAATGGAGCAACGGTACTGTACTGAAGACCTTTGTCCATGCCTCCCAGCCCATCGGATGGTTTGTTTTCGAAAACCTGCCCGACGCTCCGGCTATCTCCATTGTTCCTCCGCCATACGAATCGGAGCAGAACAGCGGAGCTGAAAATCCCGTAACCGGTCAGGACCTGCGCAGGCTGGGCTACCGGCAAGGGAACATTGAGAAAAAGGAAAACTGCATCACCTATCACCAGCAAGGATGGAACGGCTTCTACTACGACGTCAACGTACGATGGGAAAAGAAAGGACGGAAACTCTATGGCGTATGGAGCGTGACTTCCTCCATGACCGGTCAGAAGGCCTCATCGGAAACCATGGATGCCATGAAGCGGGGAGTATACAGTGATTTTTCGTCGCACAACAGCTATTGGAAGAATTTCTGGAACGCCTCTTCCGTCTCAGTGCCCGACTCCATCATCCAGCGACAGTACGACCAGGAAATGTACCGCCTCGGCTCGGTGGCCAGAAAAGACTCCTACCCCATCTCCCTGCAGGCTATATGGACTGCCGACAACGGGAAACTGCCCCCCTGGAAGGGCGATTACCACCACGACCTGAACACCCAGCTCAGCTACTGGCCGGTATACAAGGGCAATCACCTGGAGGAAGGAATGGGTTATCTGAATACCTTGTGGAACCAGAGGGAGGTCTACAAGAAATATACCCGGACGTACTTCGAATGTGAGGGAATGAACATTCCGGGAGTATGTACCCTCACCGGTGAGCCGATGGGAGGATGGATACAGTATTCCATGTCGCCCACCGTCAGCGCCTGGCTTTCCCAGCATTTCTACCTGCATTGGAAATACAGTGCCGACAAGGAATTCCTCACCGACCGGGCTTATCCGTTTGTGCACGATGTAGCCCTGTTCCTGGAACAGATTACCCGACTCGACTCCGACGGCATACGGAAACTGCCCATCAGTTCCAGTCCTGAAATCTTCGACAACAGTCTCAATGCCTGGTTCCGTACCATGACCAACTACGACCTCGCCCTGATACAGTTTGCCTTCCGGGCAGCCGAAGAGATGGCAGAGGCACTTGGCAAAGACGAAGAGGCAGCCCACTGGAAAGAGCTGTACGGTCAGTTGCCCGATTACGACCTGGACGCAGACGGAGCCCTGACCTTCGCCAAAGGATTTCCTTATAATGCATCACACCGCCACTTCTCACACGCGATGGCCATTCACCCGTTGGGACTGCTGGATTATTCACAAGGAGAAAAGGCCCGGAAAATCATTGATGCGACCCTCCAGAAACTGAAGGACAACGGTCCCGACTGGTGGTGCGGCTACTCCTATTCCTGGTTTGCCAACATGAGCGCACGTGCCATGAAAGGAGAGGATGCCCGGGATGCCCTCCGCACGTTTGCGGAATGCTTCTGTCTGGCCAACGGTTTTCATGCCAACGGCGACCAGAGCCAGTCGGGCAAGTCCAAGTTCACCTACCGCCCGTTTACCCTCGAAGGCAACTTTGCCTTTGCGGCTGCCCTCCAGGAAATGCTGTTGCAGAGCCATACCGGAAAGATACATATTTTCCCAGCCCTGCCGAAGGACTGGAAGGACCTGTCTTTCGAAAAACTGAGAGCGGAAGGGGCCTTTCTCGTCAGTGCATCGCTCCAGGGAGGCAAACTTGCACACGCGGAGATTACGGCCGAACAGGGAGGCACCCTGCAGGTTATCAATTCATTCGGACCGGAATACCAGCTGAAAATAGGCGACAAGTACCTGCAAGATACGGAGGGCATCTGGAAAGTTACCCTTTCAAAAGAAGAGAAATGTACCATTGAGGCGGTCGGCCAATAACACAAAGCGACAGTAACCTGCCCGATGGCAGTATATAAAAAGGATGGTTGCCGTTACGGAAATCCGTAATTACGCAACCATCCTTTCGTATTTCATAATATATCCATCCGGCAATCCCCGCCCCACTTCACCGGGCAGGGCAACTGCCGTTCTCAGATGAGCACACAATGCTTAAAAATCATTCTTAACCTTTGCAAGCGCTTCTCCATTTACGATAACCCCCTTAGGAGCGTTAGAGAATACCACAATCGGCGTATCCAGTTTGCCCATTGAGTTACCTTCCCAGTCTACCTGTTCGTCAAACAGAAGATACCATCCCATCTGCTTGCCTTTGTAATACGTTTCATTCGTGAACGAACGGCCTGTCATGGTATTTACCGTTGCCGAAAGAGTCGTATATACCACATCCTTTTCGCCCTTCTGGTAGAAGACATAAGAAGTAATCGCTTCTTTCTCGCTGTCAGTCACCCGTTTCTGATATGCAAAGCTGGTAAGATCACTGTTTTCTACCAGTCCCTTATCGGTTCTGGGCAGGAAACGTCCCTCCATCAGATTGGCCACCGTAGTAGAAATATACACCGTCTTGCCCGTCTTCACGTCCTTTGCTTCATACCAGTTGCCTTTCCGGGCAATCAGTTCGTACAAAACCCCTTTTGAAGCCTTTTCCACCACCGCAGCAGTCGTTTCAGGAGCCTGGCGCACATTAGCCTGAGGCTTCGCAATTACCACAGCAGTTTCAGGAATACGGTATCCCTGCGCACTCAATGAACATGCCATTCCGGAACAAATGGCCAAAAACAATGATAAAATTACTTTTTTCATGATGTATTTATTTAATAACAGAAAAATCATATTCTTTTTATTGCCGGAATCATCTTATCTTTAATGAAATTATCTCATCCTTGGTATTGATCAATCAGTTATCATCGTATGTTCCGCCAGTTTTTCCTTATTATTACGAGTGCAAAGATATGAAAAGTTTGTTACTATGTATACATTTATTACCACTATTTGGTATAATAAATACAGACAAACGGATTTTACCACTTTATCCATACAAGAGAACAATCTGCCCCTAAAACACCTTATTCACACAATAAATCCAGCAATTACATACAAAAAACCCTCCGAAAGCCGTACATGACGTCCGGAGGGTTTCAACAATTAATTATTACATTTATATTACATCCCTGGTAATTTATTCCTATCCGCATCCTGCCTTGCTGAAGAATCAGATACGAAGGCGCTCACCAGGACCCGTTTTTCAGAAAGTCCATCCCAGGCGAAGATGCGGATCAACGTGGATTCCGTAACTGTTCTGCTTGAATTCATCGTTGGTCTTGTCAGTAATCGTCATGCCCGAAGACGTGTTCCGGTAATCCAGTTCCACCGGTTTGATATTGGAATGCCTCAGCGAGAAATTAAGTTCCGCACCAATATACAGCCCCTTGTACAGATACATGTCCACACCGGCCAATGCCGCCGCTTTGAAACCGGAGCTGGCACGCACGCCCCCGGCAATGCCCTGCAGATTAAAACTTCCCGAACCGACCATATCCTTGGTTGTATAGGCATTGGTTATGGTAAATTCACTGAGTTCTCCCCCATTCACGAGCTCCCCTGTAGTCTTTGCAAAGCGATGAGTGAAACCCACTTCACCTCCCACATAGAAATCAAAACGGCTTCCGGTATTAAAGTGACGTTCATAACCCAGGCTCACTTCCCAATACCGTGTACGGGCTTTCAGGGATTGCAGCGTAGATCCGAAAGAGTCCTGATCGACTTCCTCCGAGTACGTTTCCGACTGGCCGCTCATGTCCAAATTCAGCCTCAATGCATGCTTCGGATTCAGGAAATAACGCATGCGGAGCCCGTCGATACTGAAGGTAGACCCGTTCTGGTCAAAGGGGTTGACCTGTATTTCCACACCGATGCTTCCGGCTTCCGGAGCCGTCCAACGCTGCTGGGCATTGATTTCACCACACTTCCACATACCCAGCAAGACTGCTACTGCTGTAACGATTTTCTTCATAATTATATAGTTAAGATTTTCTCAAAATTAGAAAAAAAATAAATGCGGACAACGATTCACCGCCGGAATTTCTTCTTTTACTTCCTCGATACTGCCCGCGACCGCCCCGTTCTCAGACACAGGAACAAGACTACCGGAGAATTAAACCTCCTGTACCAGTTCGTGACTGTCTTCATTTTTCGTATATTTGCACCTTGAACAGAATGACCAACCGGCAGCGGAATCCGTCAGACCGGCAGCCGGTTGCCTTCGATAATCCCTTATGAACATGACAAGCACGGAAATGGAAAATATCAGAAAAAGTATCAAACGGCACTATCCCGTCAGTGATGCATCCATCGCCCAGCTCTGTGCGCATTTCAAGGTCCATCATTTTCCGGCCAGACACCTGATCATCCGAGGAGGCATCATCGACCGGAATGTCTATTTCATCGAAAAAGGACTGACCCGTTCGTATTGCCTGGTCAACGGCAACGAACATACCACCTGGTTTTCCAAGGAAGGCGACATTACATTCGGACTGCTGTGCCTGTACCATAACCGGGCAGGATTTGAATACGTCGAGACCGTAGAGCCCACCCTTGCCTACTCCATTCCCATCCACTGCCTCAACCATTTGTATCAGACAAACATCGAGATAGCCAACTGGGGAAGAGTGGTGCATCAGGAGTGCCTGCTCTCGCTGCAGTGCATCCGCATCGACAATCTCACCATGACTGCCAAAGATAGGTATCAGGCGCTGCTGCAGACTTTTCCGGATATCTGCCAGAGGGTCAACCTGGGATACATCGCTTCCTTTCTGGGCATATCCCTCTCTACCTTAAGCCGGATCAGGGCCGAGAAATAGCCTGTCTTTTTTGCCATAAGTCAAAAAATAAGAATTATTTTACGTCTACTTTTGCAGCAAAAAAGTATGAAAACACCGTCAACTGAAACAAACAGGCAACGCATCGTATGGCTCGATGCGGTGAAGGTCATTGCCATTTTCATGATGATTGCGGTCCATTGTACCGACAACGTAACCCCGGCCGAGCGTTCGGCACCGTGGTACAACCTGTGGGGAAGTTTCTACGGCTCCTTCATGCGTCCGGCCATTCCGCTGTTCGTGATGGTCACCGGAGCCCTGCTCCTGCCGGTCAGGACAACCACTCCCGCATTCTACAAGAAGCGCCTTCTGAGGGTCATGGTTCCGTTTCTCATCTGGTCAGTAGCCTACAATCTTTTCCCCTGGCTTACCGGCGTACTGGGATTTCCGCCGGCCGTAATCAATGATTTCTTTGCCTGGGCCGATCCCGACCAGTCTTTGGGAAGCGCCTTGCACCATATCCTGCTGATTCCCTTCAACTTCTCTCCGTTTGCCATACAGATGTGGTATGTGTACCTCCTCATCGGACTCTATCTGTACCTGCCAGTTTTCTCGGCATGGGTGAAACAGGCTTCCGACAAGGAGCAGCAGTTCTTCCTCGGACTGTGGTTCATCTCTCTCTTCATTCCTTACCTGAGAGAATACCTTACCAGGGACCTATGGGGAACCTGCTCCTGGAATGAATTCGGACTCCTGTATTATTTTGCAGGATTCAACGGTTATCTGCTGTTAGGATACTACCTGTTCAATCACCCTCAGCTTTTCAGTTGGAAGACACTCGCCATAGGAGGAATACCTTTATTTATTACCGGCTACTGCATCACCTTCTTCGGGTTCAAGTCGGTTACGGCAGTCCCCGGACAACCGGTGGAACTGGTGGAACTGTTTTTCACTTATTGTACGCCAAACGTGCTGATGATGTCCCTTCCCATCTTCCTGGCAGTACAGAAACTGACCCTCACACCGGCGGCAGTCGCAAAGCCCATCACGAGCCTGTCGACCTGCACCTTCGGTATCTGGATGTCGCACTACCTGTTCCTGGGGCCCTGCTACATGCTGATGGAACACCTTCCTGTCCACACCATGCTGAAGTTGATCGTGTGCACCCTTCTGCTGCTGACCGTCACCTGGGACTTCGTCCACCTGGTCAGAAAATCAGGACAGTGGGGCAAATGGATAATGGGCTGATCCGAATACCGGTTCTGCCCTCACAGACCCGGACAGCGAAAGCCCGGGCCACTCTTGTCATTTTGACATTTTGCATGTTGGGGGATGCAGGAATCATTTCTTTGCATCCCCTTCTCCGAGCGTTCTCCATTTTTCAATTCTCAACAAGGATACAGAATATTTGTCATTGTATTTCAATGACATACGTGCATTTTCCGTATTCAGGAGCCAACGCATTCCAGCAATAAAAGCGGCGTAACGGCCCGTTTCCTTCATGAAAAATCCAATCATTTCCGTCTTTTGGGCATTCCATCACGAGAGAATCTTTCACACACCTAATAAATTGACAACTTTCCTCGCCGGCTTTTTCCGAAAGCCCGCGGTCTTTTCACCGGAAGATGCTTTTAAATGGCCTCATCCATCCTTATGTTTTTTCCAAAGCCACTATTTAAATTGCATTTTTATGCAGAATCATTTTCTGTTCCACCACTTTAAAAGAAAAGGCCCGTAAGCAGAATACTTATTTATCATATCAAAAAGAAAGAAAAACAACCGATAAAACCTCATAAAGTCAAACATGAGAAAGCAACGAAAAGTGTTCCAAAACTCCAGTTCAAGACGGCAATATTAAATTTCGACCATGATATGCAACATAAATCTTCAACAAAACCCAATAAAATAAGCCAGTATATATTCCTCGAGAACGCACAAAAATGAAAAACAGGACAAAAATATAAAAAAAGAACCTTGTGTATCCGCCGGGAAAGGTGTTACTTTGCAAATTGGATAAAAATTATTAAACCTAACTCTTATTTAAAGAAAATCAATTAGATGAAACAAAAACATTTTGTCATCTGGAGCTTTTTGACAATGCTGTTTGCCCTTTCCTCCTGTACACAGGAGTCGTATACAGGCGAAGGAGACAGCGGCAGCTTTCAGCTCTCACTTGCCACACGCTATGAAGTAATAGCGGGTGATCCGAATCTCCAGCAAGATGCTGCAGAAAAAACAGAGACAGACGTCAACCTGTTTTCCGTAGCCATTTCCAAGGGAGAAGAAACATTGTACAGTTGGAATACTTACCGTGAAATGCAGGAGGCGGGCGCACCGGAACTTCGCCCTTCCACGTATACCGTCAAGGCATGGCACGGAGACATTAACCAGGAAGGCTTCGATGCTCCCTGCTATGCAGGTAGTTCGGAACTGGTTATCCGCAAGGGAGAAACCACTCCGGTTGCGGTAACCTGCTACCTCTCGAATGCCAAACTGCAGGTTGCATATACCGAAAACTTCAAGAAGTATTTTGAGACCTACTCAGCACAGGTGGCATCCTCGCTGGGAAATACGGTGGAATACGTGCAGGACGAGACCCGCTTCGCCTATTTCAAGCCGGGAACACTGACCGTAAAGGCGAAGGTCAGAAAGGCCGGACAGGCCAGTGAGTCGGTCTATGAAGTCAAGACCATTCAGGCCGAAGCCCAGCACGCATACGTGCTGACCCTGGATGTGGATGCCGGTTCGGCAACCATGACGGTGACCTTCTCGGAAGACCGTCTCCATCCGGATGAAGAGAAAGTCTTCGACGTTTCGGATGCGGCACTGAACGCACCGGTTCCGTATTTCAAGACCACCGGTTTCACCGACGGAGAAACCCTGAGCATGCCCGAAGGAAACGTCGGTCAGGAGGTTTCGGCTTACCTGAACGCCGTTGCCCACATCGCATCGTGCCGGCTGAGTACGACATCGGCTTACCTGACCGGAAGAGGATGGCCGGCCGACATCGACCTGACCCAGCCGGGAGCTGCGGAAGAAACCCTGAAAGAGTTCCGTCTGGAAACCCGGGGACTGACAGGCAACAAAGACCAGATGGCATGGATCAACTTTACGCGCCTGCTGGCTGCCATTCCTGCATCGGCCGGAGAGACGCATGAGTTTACGCTCAGTGCCACCGACCTGTATGGAAAGACTTCCGAGAAACCGCTGAAACTGCAGGTAACGATGACCAGCGACGGAGAACTCCAGTTGTCTGCCTCGGAAGAAAAGGCAGGCTTCCTGTCGCATGTCTGCAAGGTAAAAGCCACCTTCCAGTCGAGCTACCCAGGCTTCAAGGGCGATCCGGAGAACATCCGGGTATATCTGGATGAGAACAAGCAGACCGAGCTGAAATGCATCCACAGCGAAGCTCTCAACGACAAGGAATTCGTCCTGACACTGGAAGCCCCCGAAAGTGTGAAGTTCCTGGAACCGTTCACGCTGTCGGGAGAATACCTGGGTCAGACACCGCAGAGCGCCCCGATACCGGTGGAATACGGAGTACTGGTCATGCACGAAGGAGAAGTCTGGGCCAGAAAGACCTTCGTACACCTGTTCAACGCCAGCACCGATGAAGTCAGCCTGCAATACCTGCCGTCGGGAGGTACCTGGACCGATTTTGCCGAGGTGACACAGAAAGCGGAATACCAGCCTCAGGTGGGTACACTGCTGCAGGCAAAGGGTCTGAAGGAAAATCAGGATTACCGCATCCGGGCTGTCTGGAAAAACGCAGCCGGAAAACCGAGCAACGAATGTGAGATACATACGGAAAATGCCATGCAGATTCCGAACTCCGACTTTGAACAGTGGTATGATGAAGAGGTATGGTATAAAACCATCTTTTTATCAGGAGGAGAACATATCTATTCGTTCTATCCGTATGCTTCGTCTGGAGAAAAATGGTGGAGTACGCTGAATGACATGACTACCCTGGAACGCTCAGGAGTAGCTTCGTGGTATTACTGTGCCTACCCGGGTACGATGCCGACCAACGCTTCGAACCTGCACACGGCTGCCTGGCACTGGAACAAGTACGGAAAGACCTCACTGACAGAAGGCAGTCACGGCGGAAACACAGCCATGGAAATTGCGACGGTGGGCTACGGAAGCAACAACTGGTCAATATTTTCACAAAATACCGAGTACCGCAGTGCAGGACAGTTGTTCATCGGAAGCTTTGACCGGAACAGCCAGAAGCAGACCTTAGGACATGCCTTTGAGTGCCGTCCGGAACAGGTGGACTTTTATTACAAGTTCTATTCATACAACAAGGAAACGACACAGGCCTATGCCATTGTATACGATGCTTCCCAGCAGGAAATCGGTAAAGGAGTGCTGAAAATCACCGAACCGGTCAACGAATATCAGAAAGGAAGCATCCGGATTGAATATTCCAACGAAACCGTACGGGCTGCTTCCATTGTCATCATGTTCCAGTCTACCGATGCCGCACAACCGGCCACACAGAAATTACAGGGTTCAAAAGGGGCCGGAGGGGGCGGATACGGAGACTCCCGTCACATCGGAAGCATACTTACCGTAGATGATGTAGAGCTTATTTATGAATAACCGTGAAAATAGAAAATGCAAGATATGAAAAAGTTACATTTATTATCGATTATCCTGCTGGCGGGACTTTGGATGCTGGCAGCGTGTCACAATGAAAAGATAGATTACTCCATCAACCAGTCGGGACAGGTAGACCTGGCTTCGATTGTACTTGACCCTCAGACCGAACCGGTGGTATCGGTATCGCGGGTTACTGCCGAGAAGGGAAGTTTCATCGTGGGCATCTATACGGAACAGGACGAACGGGTACAGGAATGGATATACAGCGAAATGCCGGACGTATTTACGCTGAAGGTCGGAAAATACCGCATCAAGGCACATGCCCCGCAGACAGAGGGAGCGGCTTTCGATACACCGTACTGCGCGGGAGAGTCGGGACTGTTTGAAATCACCAAGGACAACCTGACCAAGGTGGGTGAAGTCAAGTGTACGTTGCAGAATATCAAGGTGACCCTGAAATACAGCGATGCCCTGAAGGCACAGCTGGGAGAAAGTTTCCGGGCAACGGTTTCTGTAGGCCAGGAACGTCTGGAATATACCCGCGACGAGACCCGTTCGGGATTCTTCCACGGACAGGCCGGTGAGAACACCGTGGACGTGGTACTCAGCGGAGAGATTGAAGGGGCCGAAATCGAACCCATCCATAAGTCGTATTCGGGACTGGCACTGGGAACGGAACTGGTGCTGACCCTCAACTGGCAGGGAGTTAACGGCGACCCGGGTACGGGAGGCAGCGTCGGCACTCCGGACAACGGCATTGCGATAAGCGGCGAATGTGTCACCGTGAATGAAAGTGCGGACATCCTGCCCGACGAAGATGAAATCCTGGATTTCGGCGATCCGAAGATCGAAGGAGAAGGCTTCGACATCAGTCAGCCGGTAACCGACCTGAACCAGCCGGTAGTGGTGCTGCTGAGCGCACCCGAAGGTATCGCCCACGTATGGGTACAGATTACTTCCGACAACGAAAATTTTGCGGGAGTGGTAGCGGAAATGTTCGGAACCGAACCGTTCGACCTGGCTTATCCGGGCGACCTGAAGGAGACCCTGAAAGGATTGCAGCTTCCGGTAGAAGAAGAAGTAATCAACCAGCAGCTGGTACGCTTCGACGTATCGCAGTTCATTCCGCTGCTGAAGGGAGAATTTGCGGGAATGCACCGCTTCAATCTGACCGTAGAGGATACTACCGGAAAGCAGGTGAAAGCTACTTTGTCGGTAGACAGTCGCAACGCACAGTAATGTAAAGTATGGAAATGAAAAGAATCTATCAGATAATAGGATTATGCATCGGCATGGGACTCTTCAGTTCCTGCCGGCAGGAGGAGCGCTCGCTGTACGAAGGCGAAGGACTGCTGCTTCTGGGCATGGAGGTGTCGGAGCAGGTAGATGTGGTGTCGCGTGCCGCATCGGCTGCGGAAGACAACCAGGACGAACTGAAGGCAAAATGCAAGGTGCGCATTTATGAGGGCGACAAGCTGGTGCGCAAATATGCCGGATGGAACAATGTGCCGGCCGAAGGAATCACGCTGGCATCTCGCCCTTACCGGGTACGGATTACTTCGGGCGACTCGGTGGCGGCCTCTTTCGACCGTAAGTTTTACGAAGGCAACCAGGAGTTTGAAATCCGGAAAGGAGCGACGACGAAGGTAGATGTGGTCTGCTACATTGCCAACGCACTGGTGCAGGTCAACTTCGACAAGAGTCTCACCGACTACCTGACGGAAGGAAAGGTGGAAGTGAGCGTAGAGGATGCGGAAGGTACACTGGCTTTCCCGTACCCGGAAGCAGAGGGCGGACAGCCTACGGGATACTATACCTTCCCTGCAGGCAAGGAATACCTGACCTGTAAGTTTACGGCTACTACCAAAAGCGGGGAAAAGATTGAACAGACCGACCGTATCGAGGGAGCCAAGACTTCTACCTTGTATAAACTGACTTATCGTCATACGGACGGTGAGACACCGGAACGTCCGGAGGAAGGTGGAGGTTTCTTCGACCTGGTGATCGATGAGACTCCGCTGCATACACAGGACGAAGAGGTGATTATCTACCAGCGTCCGGTCATCAGCATGCAGCACAACGGAGAGACCGTTTCTACGGATGCTCCCTGGCTGATAGAGGTGAACGAGCAGAACGTGCGGCCGCAGGTTACCGTCAAGGCCTCTTCTCCCCTGCAGCAGGTGAATGTGGGAGGTACACTGTTCGGTTTTCTGGGAGGAAGTACGGTCGACCTGATGCAGGAAGATGTACGTCAGCAGTTTGCTGCCCAGGGCATCGCCGTCAGCCTGCCACAGGAAAGACAAATGACCATCGACTTCCAGGAGTACCTGTACAGTGCGGGACTGCTGGCAGCAGAGGGCAACTATGAGATGGCGTTCGACGTGCGCGACCAGCAGGGAAAGCAGCGTGCCTCGACCTGGGCACTGAGCATATCGAACTCCAACGTTCAGACTTTGCCGATTCCTTATCCGTACCTTATCTGGGCCGACAGGGCTACACTGTACGGGGAAATCATCGAAGGACGCCAGGCAGAAGGTCCTTTCTATTTCCGTTACCGCAAGAAAGGAAGCGATGAGAACTGGAGCGAGAATGTCGAAGGCAGTCAGCAGCCGGACAGCCGCCTGATTCTCTCACCCGAAATCAAGGGACTGACACCGGGAACGACCTACGAATATCAGTTGCTGGAGGGTGAGAAACCGTCGAGCATCGTTTGTGAATTTACGACAGAAGCTGCTGTCCAGTTGCCGAACTACAGTTTCGAAAACTGGTCGGGAGGGGTACCCAAGCTGATTCACGGCAGTGGAGAAAGCATGTTCTGGGATTCCGGTAACCACGGTACACAGAAAGTGAGTGCGAATGTGACCGAGCCCGATTCGTCAGTCAAGCACAGCGGCAACTACTCGGCACGGTTGAAGTCAATGTACGCCAGCATGCTCGGAATCGGACAGTTTGCTGCAGGCAACATGTTCATCGGACAATACCTGGATACTCAGATGAGCGGACTTACCGGAAACGGAGTCCTCGGCTTGGGACGTCCGTTCACCGCCCGCCCGCTGGCACTGCGCGGATACATCCGGTACATCAGCGGTACGGTGGACAAGGGAGGTGACCGCATCGCCAACGGAAAGCAGGACGAAGGTATCATCTACATGGCACTGACCGACGGTGAAGGAGAGTCTTACAACGGCACCAACTGGTCGTTCATCATCCGTACCAAGGACCAGCATTTCTTCAGCAAGGACGAAGCCAACGTCATTGCCTACGGAGAAAAGGTTTGGACAGCCAACACCGAGGGAGAAGGCATGGTACCGTTTGAAATCCGCTTCAACTACGAAGAAAAAGCAGACGGAAAGACGCGTATCCCGAACCGACTGCTGCTGGTGGCAGCTGCCAGCCGTTACGGCGATTATTTCCAGGGAAGTACTCAGAGCGTCATGTGGCTCGACGACCTGGAACTGGTTTACGAAGAAAGGGAGTTATCATCTAATTAATCGAAGGAGTAGTGAAAAAAATTATCACCCTGTTCTGTTTCTTATGCGTATTCCTGACAATGGGCGCACAGAACAAAAAACTGAAAATAGCAGACAACGTGTTTGTTCCGAAAGGCCAGTGGATCGTGGGAAGCTCGGTATCCTATTCGGAGCATACGGAGAATAATTACCAGTTTCTGGTAATCGACAAGTTCAATGCCGACGGATATACCTTCAAGGTCAGTCCGCTGCTGGTCTACGGGGTTAAGGACAACCTGGGTATGGGTGGACGTTTCTCGTACGGACGTACCCTGACACGGTTCAACGGACTGAACCTGGGACTGGGAGATGACCTGACGGTGTCACTCGACGATACCTATGAGCTGAGTCATTCGTACAGCGTCATGGCGGTCATGCGCAACTATATCAACCTGGGAAGCAGCAAGCGCTTTGCATTGTTTGCAGAGACTCAGCTGCAGTTCGGTGGCAGCCAGTCGAAACTGGTGACCCGCTCGGGCGATGAACTGACCGGAACCTATTCGAAGTCCGTCGACCTGGGTATCGGTGTTTCTCCGGGTATCGTTGCTTTCGTCAACAACTATACGGCGGTGGAAGTCAGTGTGGGAGTATTGGGTATCGAATACGGAAAGGTGCACCAGACCAGAGACCAGATTTATTCCAGTGACCGCACTACAAACGTAGCTAACTTTCGTATTAACCTGTTTTCCATTGGCTTGGGAATCGCTTTTTATTTGTAGCCTATGAAATTATTCATCAAGATACTGGGGGGCATCGCACTGCTGGCAAGCGTACAGGCGGTACATGCCCAGGAGCGTGATACCATTGTGGTACACGATACCATTTACATTGAGAAGCCTAAGAAGAAGGCGGACATTGTGGAATCGACCGATCTGGTCCGGCTGAAGCCTTTCGGACGGTACGACCGCGGAATCGTCAACTATAAGTTCCTGCCTAAGGGAAAATGGGTGGGCGGTCTGACTTTCTCGTATATTACTTTCGACAGCAAGGAGAGCAGTATCCTGTATTCGCTGCTGGGAAACATCAATGCCAACTTTGCGGTGAAGGCCATCAATCCTTACATCGGATATTCCCTGAAGGATAACATGGTAATCGGTGCGAAGTTCGGTTACAACCACCTGCTGGGAGACCTGGGAAACATCGACCTTGACCTGGGAAGCGACATGAGCTTCAGCATCGGTGACATGAGGTATACCGAGGACCTGTATTCGTTCGGTGTGTTCCACCGTTCGTACGTGGGACTGGATGCCGGGGGTATCTTCGGTCTGTTCAATGAGACGTCGCTGACGTACAAGCACGGAACGTCTTCTTATTCGACCGACAGGGAAAGCAATGCGCCGAAGCACACTGAAACGACCATCAACGAGCTGCACCTGGGTATCAACCCCGGTATCGCTGTCTATATTACACCGAATGTATGCGCCGAGATGTCGTTCGGAGTGGCGGGATTCAAGTACCGGAACGAGAAGCAGCAGAATGAGCTGGGTGAAGAGGGCTCGCGCTCGACCAGCGGGGCCAACTTCAAGATCAACATTCTGAATATAAACATTGGTATCACTTTATGTCTGTAGGCCATGATGAGAAATGTATTTTGCAAGATAAGTTTACTGGCCGTGCTCCTGGGTGTGAGCAGCGGCTGCATCAAGAACGATATTCCTTATGCTACCGTACCGCTTTCGGTCACGTCACTGAAGGTCAGCGGTCAGACCGGTGAGTCGGTGATTTCGGAAAAGGACCGTACGGTGACCGTTACACTGGAAGAGACTGCCAATCCAAAGAAGGTGAAGGTGGAAGCCCTGACTTACACGGAGAATGCCTCGTCGACCCTGCAGGTCAACCAGGTCATCGACCTGACGCAGGACTATGCGTTTACGCTGTCGCTTTATCAGGATTATGTATGGAAAATCATCCGCAACCAACCGATCGAACGTCGGGCTACGGTAACCAACCAGGTGGGAAATGCGGTGTTCAATGAGAACGAGCGTGCGGCCATCATGTATATTACCAAGAGTGCGAGCCTGAAGGAGGTGAAACTGCTCGACCTGAAACTGGGACCTGTAGGAGCCGCCATGAACGGAGTGACGGAAGGAGTTCCTCCGGTAGAGTGGAAACAGTACAGCAACTATGCGGCTGCCACGGTACGGGTGACATACAGTGATTTCCTGGATGAGGAATGGACGCTGAAGGTGTACCACAGTGAGAGTGACGTGATGACTGTCGGGGCTGATGGCTGGGTGAATGTGGCCTGGCTGTACGGTTCGGGAATGGCCGGCAAGGAATGCGGTTTCGAATACAAGGAGGCCTCAGCCGGAGAATGGACGGTGGTGGACGAGAAATACATCACTTTCGACGGAGGTAATTTCCATGCACGTGTGCCTCACCTGAAACCGGGCACGACTTACGAGTGCCGGGCTTATTCGGGCGACCAGAAGGCTGAGAGCGTATCGTTCTCCACTACCACGGAAGGATATATTCCGAACATGAGTTTTGAGGATTGGCACAAGGACGGCAAGGTGCTTTGTCCATGGGCTCAGGATGGCAGCATGTTCTGGGATTCGGGCAACCACGGAAGCAATACGCTGGGAGAAAACAACATTACCCAGAATACGGATGAGGTCCGTCCGGGAGCTCAGGCCGGCAGTCAGGCAGCCAAACTGGCATCGACAAGTATTGTGGGAGTATTTGCTTCGGGCAACCTCTTCGTGGGTGAGTATAAGTCGACAAAGGGCATGAACGGTGTCCTCGGATTCGGAAGGGAATTCAAGTCGTACCCTACCCGACTGAAAGGATGGTTCAAGTACCAGACACAGAACATCAGCCATACGGATCCGGGATTTGAATACCTGAAGAACCGCCCGGATACCTGTATCGTGTGGGTGGCCCTGGGCGACTGGGAACTGACGACTTCTGCTTCGGGAGAAAGAACGGCAGTGGAAATCGTAACCTCAAAAGGTAAACCGGAGAAAGGTACGTATTTCGACAAGAAAGATCCGCACATCATTGCGTATGGAGAAATGACCTGCGGAAAGACAACGGAGGGATATCAGGAGTTTACGGTGGAACTGGATTACCGGGCTACCGACAGAAAACCGACCTCGCTGCTGATTGTCTGCTCGGCCAGCAAGTATGGAGATTATTTCACCGGTGCGGCAGGAGCGACGATGTGGGTAGATGACTTCAGTCTGGAATATGACTACAACGACTGAGAGGGTGCCGCGGCTGTGAATGACAGGCTCAGCCGCCACGACTCTCAGGGAAAATAAATAAGTGAAAGAGCCAGGGCAGGCTTCCACCGGCAGGTGTGAAAGCGTTGCCCTGGCTCTTTTTATGGCAAACAAGCAGCACCCGCTATGCCTTCTTCTTGCGGGAAGCCGTTGCTTTCGGCGGCCGCATCTCCCGGATCCGCTGCTTGGTAGCTGCATCCACCCGATAGGATTCCAGGATTTTCTGCAGCGTTTTACGATAGGTGAAATCGTCCAGATGATGCTCTCCCTGCAGGTAGGCCATCGTCTGTTCCGGGAATTTCACAAAGCAGACCGACAGTGCCCAGGCAACGGCCATGCGCACATAGTAGCCTTCGTGACGGATAGAGTCGTACTCATGAAGCAGCAAAGGCAGGTGTGCCTCGTCGATGAAGTAGCGGAGGGTCATCACCACCCCGAAACGGAGGGTATATTCGTCTTCGGTATGCATCCAGTGAAGCAGGTATTGCCAGAGACGCTCACGATGGGCGGAAAGGAACTTCTCTCCTCCCCCGAAGGTAAAGGTGTCGCAGACCGACCAGCTGTTGATGATCCGGACAAAACGGGTCACCCGGTTCAGGTAGACCTCGATATCGGCATCGGGACGGATGGCCCCCAATACCATTCCCTGCAGCATCCGTTCTTCCATATAAAAAGTATCGGCACTGAAGAGGTAGTTTTCCCAGTCGCCCTTGGCGATGCGGGAAGCCAGCCGGCGCAACTGCGGCAGACGGATTCCAAGCACGTGTTCCACTCCGGGATGCAGTGATTCCGTAAAAGCTTTGTTTCCCTGGGCTTCCATAGCCAGCAAATGCTCCTTGACGGTGAGTCCGTCGATACGGTATTCATCCATAATTTTCTTTTTTTGATTGACAGCGGCAAAGATAGCAATAATCAGAAACGGATTTTCTTCAATCAGCGGAAAAACGTACAAAAAGGGGGACGGAAGAAAATTTCTTTATTTCTGTTAATAAGGGGCTGTTTGAAAAAACGGTGAAGGAAAGGTCTAAAATATATGTTACCTTTGCAAGTAAATACTGAAACTGAAGAATACTTACATTGATCATGTTACATACTTTGTCTGTAATTGCCGGCCGTACATTCGTCTTCAAGGATTTTCTGAAATACCTGGACCTTGCCATTCAGGTGGATGCCGAAGAGAGAGGAGACGACGGGGTGTGCTATTATTTTCACAGAGAGAAGGAATCGACTACGCTGTATGCGATAGTGGACGAGGGAAAGGGAGAGCTGAGCCTGTGCATGGACGGGCTGGCATCGTATGCCGACTATAAGTTTTTTCCGTACCTGGCCGACTGCCTGCATCAGTTTCTGAACCGCTCTCCGCTGACGGTCGACGGACAGTCGGTCTTCGACTTCTACAACGAGGAATGGATGGCAGAAGCCATCGGGGAAGAAATCGCCGGACTGAAGTCGGTCTTGTCGATTGCCCCAAGGTATTACCTGACGCTGCCCTTCCGTCCGTACAGTTATGTATCGAAAGAAATGCTGGCGGAGTACGGGGTGAGTCTGCACTCTTCTACCCCACGCATCTACGGATATATTCAGTTTCTGATGAAACAGCACCGGATGAAGGAGGCTACTGAAGAGGAGCTTGCCAGCGACAGGCAACTGGAGGACCAGGAGTTTACGGTGGATGTGCCTCAGCATGTCTCTATCGGGAGAGTGAAGTCGTGGCAACTGGACGGTTCGGAAACCTGGGAGAGCTTTGCGGCGGAAGATGTACGCATGCTCCTCGAACTGGGAGAAGGCTTCCGGCACGGGAAGAAGGTGGAGGGAGTGGTGTTGAACGACCTCGGTACCCTCTTTCAGGAAGGTATCGGAGTGGCTCAGGACGGAGACAGGGCAGCCTATTGGTTCCGCGAAGCCATCCGGCTCGGAGAGCGGTGGTATGCACCTTCCAACCTGGGAGATCTTTACCGGAAGGGATGCGGGGCACTGGCGCCTTCGCTGACAGAGGCTTTCAAAGCCTACTGTGTATCGGAGGATCCGTATGCACATTACCGCATCGGACAGGCATACGAAGAAGGATGGACTGGTGCTCCGGACATGGACAAGGCTATGGAATGGTACCGGAGGGCTGCGGACGAAAGACATCACCTGGCTATCCGCAGACTGAAGCAAGTGCAGGCCTGACAGGAAACGGAGCGCAAGCCCGACAGAGAACGGAAAAGAGTATTTTGGAACATTAATGAATCAGTTATCATATGGAACAGACACAATCGGACAGCAAACAGCATCAGTCCTTTCGTTTTCAGGAACCCCGCCGGTTCAAGGTTGTCATCTACAACGATGATTTTACCACCATGGACTTTGTGGTAAGGGTACTTACCGAGGTTTTCTTCAAATCGGCGGCAGAAGCAGAGGCGCTGATGCTGCAGGTGCATAAGAGCGGCTCTTCGGTAGTGGGTATTTACTCGTATGACATTGCCCACTCGAAAGTGGACAAGGCGACACGAATGGCACGGATGGAGGGCTTTCCGCTCCGGCTGGCAGTCTTGCCGGAGGAGGAATAAGGCCGTAAAGGCAGACCGGACGGTTTCTGCAGGAAAGGTTGGGCACGGTTTATCCGACAACCTGTTTTTTCTTACTTTATTTTTTTAGTCGACTAACCAAATGGGAGTGAAACAATCTACATATTTCAATCAGGCAATTGCCAGGGCACAGGAAGTAGCCATGGACATGCGGCACGAGTTTATCTTGCCGGAACACTTGCTGAAGGCGTTTATGGAACAGGAAGTGTTCCGTACGGCCATCGGCCAATGCCTGGGCGATCCGGAAGGACTTGCCGCACGCATTGATGAATATCTGAGAGAGGAAGTGGAACGGGTACCGGAGGGGATTTCTTATGAAATTGAACCTTCCGGACAATTGAACGAAGCGGGAGGATATGCGTATCAGCTGGTGCAGTACTCGCAGGCAGACGAACTGGGGGTACCGCATATGGTACAGGGAATCCTGCAGCTGAAGGATTCGTGGGCGGCCCATTTTCTGCAACAGGAACTGGGAGATGAACTGCCGGAGTTTATCGCGCAACTGGTAACGGAGTATGAACTGGCGGAAGGAAATGCCCCGGAGGAGACAGAGGGTCAACCTTATGAGGCCTGGAGAAACTTTGTCACCTGCCTGAACGATCATCTGGACCAGTTTCATCCGCTGATTGGCCGGAAGGAGGAAATGGAGCGTACCATACAGATTCTGTGCCGGAAGGACAAGAACAACCCGCTGCACATCGGTGAGCCGGGAGTCGGGAAAACGGCCCTGGTACACGGACTGGCGGCACGCATCGAGGAAGGCAATATCCCCGACCGCCTGCAGGGATGCCGCATCTATGAACTCGACCTGGGCAGCCTCATTGCCGGCACACAGTTCAGAGGGGAATTTGAAAAACGGCTGAAGGGCATCATGGAGGGAATCCGCCGGGAAGGAAATGCCATTGTCTATATTGATGAAATCCATAACCTGGTAGGTGCCGGACGGAACGGAGACGGAGGCATCGACGCAACGAACCTCTTGAAACCGTATCTGGAAAGTGACGAGGTGCGCTTCATCGGGGCGACGACCTACGACGAGTACAACCGGAATCTTTCACGGAGCAAAGGACTGTTGAGAAGGTTCCAGCAGATTGATGTGCCGGAACCCAGCGTAGAGGAAAGCATACGCATCCTGGAGGGACTGAAAAAGAAGTACGAGCAGTATCATGGCATCCGGTACGACAAAGAGGCCATCGCTTTTGCCGTCAAGGCCAGTGCCCGGTTCATGAACGACCGTTTCCTGCCCGACAAGGCCATCGACCTGATTGATGAAGCCGGTGCTTACCGGGAACTGCATCCGCTGAAATCCGGAAAGAACAAGGTAGACAAGGCACTCATCAGCGATATCCTGTCGCGCATCTGCAAGGTCGATACCCTCCGTCTGAGCGGAGACAACCAGCAACTGGAATCGCTGCACGCACGGATCAGCACACAGATTTACGGACAGGAGGAAGCAGTGGCACAGGTCGTAGAAGCGGTACAGATGGCCCAGGCGGGACTTTCGGACGAAAACAAGCCCATGGCCAGTCTGCTGTTTGTCGGTCCTACAGGCGTCGGAAAAACAGAAGTTGCCAAGGTACTTGCCAATGAAATGGGAGTTGCCCTGCAGCGCTTCGACATGAGTGAATACGCGGAAAAGCATACCGTGGCCAAGCTCATCGGCTCTCCGGCAGGATATGTGGGCTACGATGACGGAGGACTGTTGACCGACGCCATACGGAAAACTCCCCACTGCGTACTGCTGCTGGATGAAATCGAAAAGGCACATCCGGATATCTTCAACATCCTGCTGCAGGTAATGGATTATGCGGTACTGACAGACAACAAAGGCCGGAAGGCCGACTGCAGGCACATCGTACTGATCATGACCTCCAATGCCGGTGCCCAGTATGCCCGTCAGGCAGCCATCGGATTCGGCGGAGGCATCGGTGCCGGAGAGAGCATGATGAAGCAGGTGAAGAAGACCTTCAAGCCCGAGTTCCTGAACCGTCTCTCGGCTACGGTGGTATTCCATGATATGAGCAGGGAAATGGCATCGCAGATTCTCGACAAGAAACTCATGCAACTGAAGGAGCGGCTCAAGGCGAAGAATGTGGAAATGGAAGTCACCCTGGAAGCACACGACTGGATGCTCCGGAAGGGCTTCACACAGGAATATGGGGCACGGGAACTGGACCGTGTCATCACCTCCCAGCTCAAGTCGCTGCTGATGCGGGAAATTTTATTTGGAAAACTGAAAAAAGGCGGCAAGACCATTGTCCGGACAGAGAACGACCGGCTGGTGCTGTCGTGACTGAAAAAAGACTGATGGATGGTATTCAGACTGACTCATGAACTGATTTTTCCGAATCCGTATCTGGGCGATACGGACGGACTGCTGGCCGTGGGAGGCGATTTGAGCATCGACCGACTGCTGCTGGCTTACTCCAACGGAATCTTTCCGTGGTATGCCTTCAAGGAAGGGGAAATCCAATGGTGGTGTCCCCTGCAGCGCTTTGTCATCTTCCCGGACGAGATTCACGTCTCGCACTCGATGCGGACACTGCTCAACAAAGGTACTTATGAGGTTACCTTCAATACGGCCTTCGAGGAGGTAATCAAGGCCTGTGGCGACCTGCGGAAGGACATGGAAGGGGCATGGCTGGGAGAAGACATGACAGCGGCCTATACCCAGCTTTTCCATCAGGGGTTTGCAGCCAGTGTGGAAGTCTGGAAAGACGACGAACTGGTGGGCGGACTGTACGGAGTGACCCTGGGAAAATGTTTCTTCGGAGAAAGCATGTTTTCCCTGGCTCCCAGCGCTTCCAAGGTGGCGCTCATTGAACTGGCCCGTTTCTTTCAGGAGCACGGAGGCGTAATGATCGACTGCCAGTTTGAGACTCCTCACCTGAAGTCGATGGGAGGAAGATATATCTCGTACGAAGAATACATGAAACTGATTCGCGAATAATCCGTCAGCCCTGATAAAAAAACAAGTAAAGCTTAGCCGGCATCATCATACATGGTCGGCTAAGCTTTACTTGTTTCTATACTGTCCTATATTTCCAGACTGTCCGACCGTTCCCGAAACGTATCGGATACCAGGGGATTTTGGGATTCTCCCGGAAACCATCCGGTCAGCACCCTACCGTCAGTTGCGTTGATAAGTATTCACATTCACAATTTCTCCCCAGTCCGTCGTCACTACATTTTCCAGGATGAGATTGGATGCACTCAAGCCGCTGACGGTATATTCCTCGGTCTGCACGACAACTCCTCCAGGATGCTGCAACTCGTATTGAAACCGCAGCGTGTTACCGTCCAGTGCCCATTTGTACGTACGTGAACCCGTATGGACATTCCTTGAAATGAGGGTTCCATCTTCGGAAAAAGTCAGGAAGATGGTCTGCGGGTCAACCGTATCTTCTACCTTTTCAATGACCTCCCCATTCATTATTTTCGACATCACCGAAGTCTGAAGCTCCCACGTACCGATCAGCTGGTCGGACGAAGGATTGTCTGAACTACATGCAGACAGGAGCATCAGAAGCCCTGCCATCAGGCCCAGCAACTGAATCCGGCCCTTTACAACATCCATAATCATTGTTTTTTGTTTTTCAATCAGCATATGACAATCACATTATAAGGCTAATATGGCAAAGAGGGGCTTTGCAAGAATCCTCTCACAAGCCCCTCTTCCTATTTTAAAATGTATGGTCATTCCTCATCCGCCCATCCAGGAATCACTTTCATTCCTCCATCAGCAGAATCGGATACGACACGTTCCTGTCAGGCATTGAACCAGCGAACATAGCAGAAGTCCTGACGGTGAGGCAGGTCTGCATGTTTCGGGAACATACGGTAAGCTACCTTGAAGCTACCAGAGTTAGACAAACTGTGAGTTACCTGGAATGTATACAGGTTGCCTTCACGTTTCACCATTTCAAGCGGAGTTACTGAATAGATGCTTTCCTTACCTTCGCCGTTAGTGTGAGTAACCACCATTTCTACTCCAATAGCATCTTCCAGACCCTTTTCGTCGATTACACAAGTAATGGTATAATCCTTACCGCTTTCTACATTACCCTTGCGGAGTTCTTCGCAGCGTTCCATAGATACTACTTCAATGCTATCCCATTTAGCAGCCACTTCTTCCTTCCAGTCGGCAAGTGCCTTAGCCTTTTCATAGTTATTGGCAGCCAGTTTGTGGAAGTGTTCAGCTTCACGGATATAGAACTTAGAATAGTAGTCATCCAACTGACGCTTCATCGTATAATGAGGAGCGATCTGAGCGATAGAATTCTTGATAGTCTTTACCCAGCCAGTTGAATACCCCTTGTTGTTGCGGGCATAGTACAACGGCAGGATTTCAGTTTCGAGGATACTGTAGATAGTAGCAGCATCCAGCTGATCCTGATGTTCCTGATTCTGGTAAGTACGTTTTTCAGTCAACGCCCATCCTGCACCTTCGCGGTAACCTTCGAGCCACCATCCGTCGAGTACAGAGAAGTTTACTACACCGTTCATCAAGGCTTTTTCACCAGATGTACCAGAAGCTTCCAACGGACGAGTCGGAGTATTCATCCAGATATCTACACCAGAAACCAGACGACGAGCCAGCTTCATATCGTAGTTTTCGAGGAAGATAATCTTACCCAGGAATTCCGGACGTTTTGAGATTTCCACAATCTTCTTGATCAGGCCCTGACCTGCGCCATCGTGCGGATGTGCCTTTCCGGCAAACAGGAACTGAACCGGATAGTCAGGATTGTTCACGATCTTAGCCAGACGGTCAAGGTCGGTAAACAACAGGTGAGCACGCTTGTAAGTAGCGAAACGACGTGCAAAACCGATGAGCAATGCGTTCGGGTTGATCTTGTCCATCAAAGACACTACGCGTGAAGGATCACCCTGGTTCTTCAACCAAGTATCACGGAACTGATGACGGATATAATCGATCAGTTTGTTCTTCAATGCCACACGAGTTCTCCAGATTTCTTCATCAGGCACATTGTAGATAGCTTCCCAGATCTTCGGATTTGACTGATCCTTCATGAAGTTCTTGTCGAAATATTTCTTGTACAATGCCTTCCATTCAGAAGCACACCAAGTCGGGAAGTGTACACCGTTGGTTACATAACCTACATGGTTTTCTTCAGGGAAATAACCCTTCCAGATACCGGCAAACATATCCTGAGATACTTTTCCGTGCAACCAGCTCACACCGTTTACTTCCTGGCAAGTGTTGCAAGCGAAAGTAGACATACAGAAACGTTCGTTAGGATCACCCGGATTGATACGTCCCAGGTTCATCAGATCCTGCCATTCGATACCCATACGCTGAGGATATCCACCCATATATTTGCCGAACAGGCCTTCATCGAAATAGTCGTGACCTGCAGGAACCGGAGTATGAACCGTATACAGAGAAGAAGCACGGACTACTTCCAGAGCCTGGTCGAATGACATACCGCTTTCTACGTAATCGCACAGACGCTGTACGTTACACAAGGCAGCATGACCCTCGTTGCAGTGATAAATATCTTTCTTGATACCCAGTTTCTTCAGCAGCAATACACCACCGATACCCAACAGGATTTCCTGTTTCAGACGGTTTTCCCAATCGCCACCATACAACTGGTGTGTAATAGAGCGGTCGAATTCGCTGTTCAGTTCATTATCAGTATCCAACAGATACAAAGGAACACGACCTACATTTACTCTCCATACGAAAGCGTGTACGTAGTAATCCAGGTAAGGAACATCCAGTACCAGCGGTTTGCCGTCTTCGCCTACCACACGTTCCAGCGGCAAGCTGCCGAAGTTCTGTGCTTCGTAGTTGGCAATCTGCTGTCCGTCCATAGACAAGCTCTGGCTGAAGTATCCGTAACGATACAGGAAACCGATCGCACACATATCTACATTACTGTCTGAAGCTTCCTTCAGATAGTCACCAGCCAGGATACCCAGACCACCTGAATAAATCTTCAGTACGGCTGTCATACCATATTCCATACAGAAATAGGCTACAGAAGGACGGTTTGGATTTGGCTTTTCCTTCATATATGCGTCGAAATCGGCATATACTTTATGAATATTATTTAAAACTTCTTTGTCAGTTGAAAGAGCTTCCAACTTTTCATAGTTCAAGCGTTCCAACAACAAAACAGGATTCTGACCCACTTCCTGCCATAAATCCGCGTCAAGCGACTTAAACAATTCTGTAGCTTCATCGTTCCAAGCCCACCAGATATTGCGGGCCATTACTTCCAACATTTTCAATGACTCAGGAATACGAGATTTTACGTTAATATCTCTCCATACAGGAGCATTGACACAATTTGTTTTAACTTTCATATTGTTTGTTTTTTTATAAGGTTCATTCTTTTTCCGAGCAACGCTTCTGCGCATTCCGCAAAGCGATGTCGTATGCTTCGTAATAATAACGGATAAAATGTTTCCACAATGCCTTTTCAGCAATCTTGCCGGCACGTTCACGGATGTCATTTACCTGCTTTTCCGGCAAATTGGAGAATTCCACGATAGTATCCTTGATGGCATCTGCCACTTCCGAATAGTTGTAGTCGGTACGGTGAATCACCTTCACTCCATCGGCCAGCGTACTGAATCCGCCTTTCAGGGAGTTCACCCACAAGCCGAATCCGGCCAGGTCGGTAGTCACAGTAGGCACCTTGAATGCGATACTTTCCAGCGGAGTATATCCCCAAGGCTCATAATAAGAAGGATAGACACTCAAGTCCGAACCGATGATCAGGTCGTAATAAGATTCATTCAGGATACCGTCACGTCCGTCCAGGTAACAAGGTACAAAGATGACCTTCACCTTTGAATCCTTTGAATTGGACATGTTCAGGTACTTCAGCATATCAAGCACCTGGTCGTGACTCATGTTATGCAGCCAGTGAGTGATAAAAGGACATTCCAGCGGAGTGTCATAATCCTGGTTGCTTTCCAGACGCTCCTTCAGGTCTTCACGGGCATCCCCTACCCAACTCGGCACATTGACAAAAGCAATGATTTCCTTCTGCAGGTTCTTGTCGCGTGTCAGACGGTTCAATGATTCCAGATACACATTGATACCCTTGTTCTTGAACTCATACCGTCCGCTGGTACCCACAATCAGTGCATCAGCAGAGATCTTGGTTCCCAGCAGTTTTTCAGCCAGATTCAACAACACCTTACGTGCATGCTGACGCTTCTTGAGGAAAGTTTTACCTTTCGGAACAAAATCTCCCTCGAAACCGTTCATCAGCACCGCATCGGCCGGTTTGTCCAGCAATTCCTTACATTCATTATTGGTGATATCACTTACAGTAGTGAAGCAATCTACGAAATGAGCCGTCTGTTTTTCTATAGAATGCTTAGATTCCATATTCAGTTCACGGGCCATCTGGTCTCCGTTATAAGCAAACAGATAGTCATACAAAGGTTTGTTGTTACCGGCAATAGAGCGTCCTATTGAAGTAGCGTGTGTAGTAAATATAGTAGCGATTTCAGGTACATGCTTCTGTATATACAGCGCACCCAGTCCTGTCATCCATTCGTGTGCCTGATAAATTACCTTATCAGATTCATTCAGCTGGAAGCGGTAAAAGCTTTCCACAACCTTTCCAGCCGCATACGAAAACATGGAAGCTTCGTCATAGTCTCCATATGCATGTAAAGAATCAACTCCGAAATCGGCCCACGCCTGCGTATATATATCATTCTTATAAGCAAAATAAGGCTGGAAATCCACCAAAATCGCTATCGGTTTTCCCGGTATGTTCCACCGTCCGATACGGATTTTCAAATTATCTTCCTTCTCTGCGTGTTCTTTCCAACTTTTCAGAAGATTCGTATCTTCCGTAAACAAAGGATTTTCCTTATCCAACCAGAATTCAGGTCCTATAAAGAAAATTCGGTCCGGGAAAGTATTCTGCAAGGTCTTAGCTCTTGTAGACAATACAGTGTAAATTCCACCGACTTTATTGCATACTTCCCAACTTGACTCGAAAATGTAATCAGGTGTTAGCAACTGTTTCATCATCTCAGTAATATTTTCTAAATCAAGTGCGAATATAGAGAAAATATTTAATTTAAAAGTTGTTTTATAACATGAAAATCACATTATCACATTATTTCTATAATTTACTTTCATTCATTCATATACACATTATAAGGAGAAATGGAGCAACATGTCACCACTTTTTCCAGAATCCTTACATTTGACACGGAATCTGATTATTTTTCCGTTCTTCTGGATTTCCTGTATTTTCTACCCCCTGAAATGCGCTTTTTTTCTGCCCTCATTTGCCAAAATCACAAATATCCTTAGTTTTCCGCATAAAAAAGGTGGGAAGAAGTCCCCGAAAGAACCGCTTCCCACCCTATATCATGCACATTCTGTCAGTCTGCGACAGAAACGGGCGTTATTACATCATCAATACAGCCACCAAAGCCAAGATAGCGTAGAATTCCGGCAAAGCAGCGTAAATCATGGTGTTAGTCTGTACATCGTGTCCCTGAGAGATACCTACGATACCGCTGGCAGAAATCTGACCCTGACGGATAGCAGAGAACAGACAAACCAGACCCATACCTAAACCTACACCCAGCATCAAAGGACCGTCCGTAGTAAAGTCACGTCCCATAGACATCAGGAAAGCCACGAAACCATACAAACCCTGTGTAGCAGGAAGTGCAGAAAGAATCATATAACTAGCCGACTTAGAAGGATCTTTCTTCAACGCACCTTCTGCCGCATTTCCTGCGATTGTTGTACCAAAACAGCTTCCAATACCAGACAAAGCCAACATCAGGCCTAAGCCCAAATAACCTAAAATTTCATTCATAATTTTTTTGTTTTATTCGTTATTAATATATTTTTCTTTATTCGTTGTTCGATTTCATCACAGAGAAAGGTTTGTAAGCCTCTCCTTTGCCTTCATAGCCCGAATTCTTGAAATACTCTACAAAAGTAAGACGGAGCGGGTGAACGAAGGCACTCAGACAAGACATCGCGATATTCAGGGCATGTCCGAATACCAGAATCAGACCGCAGAAAATCCATCCGAGAACCGGTCCGGCCGCATCGTTTACCATGAATGCCAGCTGATTGAATACTCCACCCAACATACCGCCGGCCAGCCCGAGGGCATACAGACGGATGTAAGACAACGTATCTCCCAGCAAACCGGTTGCCATGTTATAGGTATCCCATACTCCGGCACCGATATTGGCAAAGATATTGCGATGGAAGTCATTCAGCAGGTAAATACCGATAGCAGAAATACCACCGATGACGATAAACGCCCAGTTGGTCACTTCGGCAGATATCACCTCAAAGAAAGAGAGACCGCCGGTACAGATGAATCCCACTACCAGCAGCAACCATCCCCACGCACTGAGCGAAGCCTTGAACCCGTATCTTACGGTACTGCATACCGCCTTGACAGTCATCGCCAGACAAATATGTACCACACCGATAATCAGTGCCAGCAACATCTGCTTGTCATAGTTCGTTCCGTCAATCTTGCCGGTAATCATGAGACCCTTCATCCACTGAGGCAGTTCCACATCAAACAGGTTGACCCCGAAGAAAGTTCCCAGCACCGCACCGAATACAGTAGTAAAGATACCCAGCGTAATGACCAGATTCATCATTCCAGCCATAGACTTCGACATCTTCTTCTTCAGCAGGAATCCCAATGCAATAAGAATCAGACCATAGCCCGCATCTCCCATACAGAAGGCAAAGAAAAGCGAGAAGAAAGGAGCCAGAATCGGCGTCGGGTCAAACTCTCCGTAATCAGGCATACCGTACATTTTGGTAAGCACCTCATACATTCTGACAAACGCATTATTCTTCAGCTTGATCGGAGCATTGTCCTCCTTTTCCGCACCACGTACTTCGTAGTAGATGCTTCGTGACTCCAGCATATCCAATACCGTCTGCTCGTTCTCCTCCGGCACCCATCCTTCGAGGAGCAATACACTGCCCTCAGCCAGACGCTCTCCGTTCAGTTTCACCTGTTCCATATCCAGATCTTCCTGCAGACGTGCAGCCACATACTTGCAAGTAGAGACGGTTGCATTACAGAACTGACGCAAGTTTTCCATGTGCTCTTGGATTTCGGCTTCGATTTTGCTCTTTTCCGCTTCCAGCTGCAGCAGCGACATGGAAGGAAGCACCACCTTTTCCGCATCCAGTTCAACCGGTTCTTTGGTTACGGTCACAAAATACACGCGGCCACCCTCACGGTGAATGGTGATGGCATGATATGCCTCTTCCCAACTTTCGTCAAACTGTCTTTCCGCACAAGTATAGAAATTCATGAGCCAGCCCATCTCCTCCAACTGACGGATCCGTGCCCAGTCGAACTGTCCCCAGACCTTCATCTGAGCCAAGTCCTTCTGAACAGTCACCAGGCGCTGCTGAGATGCCTGAATCATCGCCTGAATCGATTCGTATCGGTTGATGATCTCATCGCCCGAGAGCGACTTCTCCACCTTCGGATCTACCTGATCGGCATAACGAAGCATATTCTGCAAGAGCGCCTTATACGAATTACGTTTCTGTATGAACCCCTGCAACTGTCCTTCTATCTCCCCCGATTTTCTCTCCACGATATGAACGACTCCCACTTCCCGAAGGTCCTGCAGGAACGATTCATACTCCTTATGATAAATCAGGAAAGTCAGTTTCTTCATTTTCGCTATCATACTTCAGCCTCCTTTCTCTTTTCCTGGATCGATTTCAGAATCTTCTGCGAAGACTTCGACAGATTTTCCTCATCCTCCATAAAGCGCTTGATTTTTCTCAGTGCATCCTGATAGCCCGGTATCTGTACCTTCTCAAAAAGATTCACCTTCTGAGTGGTTTTCTTTCGTGCATGCTCCAGCAAGCCCAGCTTGGCCAAGGTAAATTCACGTTCGATAGCTGTCTGAGCCAGTTGTTTCAGCAGATGAATACCATCTGCAAACCATTTCGGACTGTCGAACAGACTGAACGGACGGATTTCAAAATCCACCTCTTCCAGCAACGGTACACGAACCCCGGCTATCTTGCGCACTCCCAGATGAACGTCCTTCACCTTCACCAGCGAAGCATCAAATTCATTCCACAATGCAAACATGGCATCGTAAGTCTGAATCTGCTGTTCCAGACGCTCTTCCAATTCCACAGCCTCCGTCTTGCACCTCTTGACTTCCAGACGCAGCGCACTCTCCTTATTCTTGATAATAGGAAGCGTACGTACGCGGATCTTGAGCTGCTTTTCCAGCTGTTGGAGCGAAGTTTTATTATATTGAAATTTTATAGCCATCTTCCCGGTTCAAATTATAAATTACTTTTTCCAATACTGATCCACAAATTCCTTCTTGATGTTCACCTCTTCCGGCTTGAAATATTTGCTGAACAAGCCCCAGGTAACATCCAGCATTTCTGTGGTATTCAAGTTGACGTCGATGGCCAGCAACTGGTTGGCATAATCCTTGGCAAATGCCAGTGTTCGCTCGTCGTAGTTGGTCAGGTCGAAACCGTTTTCCATCTTCGTCTTGGCATTGGCCGCATCGGCATACAGACGAACCGCCGCATTCATTACCTGCGGATGGTCCTTACGTGTCTTCTTACCGCTTACGAGCTGTTTCAGACGAGACAACGAACGGAACGGATCGACAATAACCTTACCGATATCACTGTCACGGCGCAAGAACAACTGACCCTCAGTGATGTAACCCGTATTATCCGGAACGGCATGCGTAATGTCACCGCCCGACAGCGTAGTCACCGCAATAATGGTAATAGAACCTCCGCTCGGGAACTGTACCGCCTTTTCGTAAATCTTGGCCAAATCCGAATACAATGATCCCGGCATAGAGTCCTTCGACGGAATCTGGTCCATACGGTTAGACACGATAGCCAGCGCATCCGAATAAGAAGTCATATCTGTCAGCAGCACGAGCACCTTCTGATTATGCTCTACCGCAAAATATTCAGCAGCCGTCAGCGCCATATCCGGAATCAGCAAACGTTCTACCGGAGGATTTTCCGTAGTATTCACAAAACTGATGATACGATCGAGCGCACCCGCATTCGAGAACACATTCTTAAAATACAGGTAGTCATCGTTTGTCATACCCATACCTCCCAGGATAATCTTGTCAGTCTCGGCACGCAGCGCCACGTTGGCCATTACCTGGTTGAACGGCTGGTCAGGATCGGCAAAAAACGGAATCTTCTGTCCAGACACCAGCGTATTGTTCAAGTCGATACCGGCAATACCTGTCGCAATCAGTTCAGACGGCTGTTTACGCCGAACCGGATTCACGGAAGGACCACCGATTTCCACTTCCGTACCCTCAATTTCCGGTCCCCCGTCAATCGGGTCACCGAACGCATTGAAGAAACGGCCCGCCAGCTGCTCGCTCACCTTCAGCGTAGGCGCCTTACCCAAGAACACCACTTCCGCATTGGTCGGGATACCTTCCGTACCCTCAAATACCTGCAAAGTCACTTCATCGCCGGCTATCTTTACTACCTGAGCCAGCTTTCCGTTCACCTGAGCCAGCTCATCATATCCTACCCCTGTCGCCTTCAAGGAGCAGGTCGCTTTTGTGATCTGACTGATCTGAGTATATATTTTCTGAAAAGCTTTTGTTGCCATCTTATATTCTAGTTTTTATCAGTTCATTATTTTACACTTCTTTCGGCAACCAATTCCTGCAACTGTTTCTGGAAATCCAAATACTGTTCCGAGCGGAATCGTGCATAGTTCATCTGCTTGCAGATATTGATCATCTTCTTGAAGTAGTCCATTACTTCCACGAACGAATCAAACTCAAACTCAGTGTGACAGATATCAATGATTGAATTGACAATCTCCTCCTGACGTTCCATCGGAGTAACGGCATCCACTTCATCGAACGCATCCTGCTGCAGAATCACAAAGTCAATCAGTTCCGACTTCCAGAACGTTACGTGATATTCTACAGGCACACCGTCATCACCCAGGATGTTGATCTGTTCGGCAATTTCCTTACCACGCAGCAACCGGGTCTTCAGCTCATTCACCTTTCCGATCCACTGGTCATTGATTCTTTCAGCAATGTATTTCTCAAATTCCGGATATTCCAGATACTTCGAATAAGAGTCGATCGGGTTTACAGCCGGATAACGCTTACGGTCGGCACGTTCCTGCTCGAGGGCATAGAAACAGCGGGCTACCTTCTTCGTATTTTCCGTTACCGGTTCCTTCAGGTTACCACCTGCCGGAGACACCGTTCCGATGAAAGTAATAGAACCCGTAGCTCCATTGTTCAGGTGAACGAAGCCTGCACGTCCGTAGAAGTTCGAAATAATGGCAGAGATATCCATCGGGAAGGCATCCGGTCCAGGAAGTTCCTCCATACGGTTTGACATCTCACGCAGCGCCTGTGCCCAACGCGAAGTAGAGTCGGCCATCAGCAGCACCTTCAGTCCCATTGCACGGTAGAACTCAGCCATTGTCATCGCCGTATACACAGAAGCCTCACGGGCGGCAACCGGCATGTTTGAAGTATTTGCCACGATAATGGTACGTTCCATCAATTTACGTCCTGTATGCGGGTCTACCAGTTCCGGGAACTCCGTAAAGATTTCCACTACCTCATTGGCACGTTCACCACAGGCAGCAATAATTACGATGTCAGCTTCAGCCTGCTTGGAGATTGCATGCTGCAAGACTGTCTTACCGGTACCGAACGGTCCAGGGATAAATCCCGTACCACCTTCTACAATCGGGTTCACCGTATCGATTACACGCACACCCGTTTCCAGCAGACGATATGGACGCGGTTTTTCCTTGTAATTCGTCATCGCCTTCTTCACCGGCCATTTCTGAATCATGTTTACCGCAATTTCCTTGCCGTCCTTATCTACCAGTACGGCCACAGTATCTTCGATGGTATAATCACCCTCAGCCACAATCGACTTCACCTTGCAGGTTCCCTCCAGCTGGAACGGAGCCATGATCTTCAGCGGCTGGTGATTTTCCTCCACCTCACCCAGCCATCCGGCAGCGATAATTTCGTCTCCGGCCTTTGCCAGTGGTGTGAAGTGCCATTTCTTTTCTTTATCCAACGGATAAGTATACTGACCTCTTTTCAGGAAAACACCTTCCATCTTGTCGAGGTCGTTCTGCAGACCGTCATAATTCTTCGAAAGCATACCCGGTCCCAGTGTCACTTCCAGCATGTGTCCGGTAAACTCAGCCTCTGCACCCACCTTCAGTCCACGTGTGCTTTCAAAAACCTGTACATATACATTCTTGCCTACCACCTTAATTACCTCAGCCATCAGCCGGTCACCTCCGGTAAGAATGTAGCATATTTCATTTTGAGCTACCGGTCCATCCACGGTCAACGTTACCATGTTGGCAATAACTCCCAATACAGTTCCTTTTGTTGCCATTCTTATTTATTATTTTATCATTTTCTAAACTCTTCGGGTATCTGAACCTCGTTCTTCAGATTTTGGATCATCTGACGGAACAGTTCGCTTCCCTTTTCCTTATCCAATAAAATCCAGCGCTCAATCATTTCAAGCTGCAGCAGGAAAACCAACAGGCGCTCGATGGTAAAATAATGGAAAAAAGACTCTTCTTCCAGCCATTTCCATTTCAACTGGTCTATTTTCTTTTCTCTATCCAGCAGATTCTCTGTTTCCGAGATACGGACCAGCGATTCCCAATAATCCATTTCAGCCGACAAACCGAAGTCTCTGGCATTCGATGTACGCAACTGGCTGCTTACCTCTCCTTCTCCGACAATGTATTCTGCCACGTCCATCTTATACTTGCGGGCAGTCAGTGCAGAAAGGACATTGTTGAGGTTCAGGTTGAATTCAAACCATGATGCCAGGAAAGTATTGCCACATTTCATTGCATACGCATAAAACATGGAAGTCAATAAGTCCTGAATCTGGAATTTTTCATTTTCCTGGAGCGTAGCATACCGTTCAATGAATTCAGCCATATAAGAAGGATACCTGGCATCAATCTTATCACCGTCGCGCACTGCTTGGATCAGTGCCCTCAAGTCATCGTCCGAGAACAGTCCCTTCCCTTCGGCAACGGCCTCCTTGTCGGCCAGTAACCGCAACAGGTCCTTGTTGTCAAATCTCAGGAACAACAGATCGACCAGTTTTCTGTCTTTTTCAGACAGGGCAGGATAAATTTCAGGCTTAAAATCAGACAGTGTACAGCTGAGCTTCGCGTCATCCAATGACAAATCTGGTAAACCGGCTACTAAATAATAATAGCTGCTCATAATAATTTATCAGAATAACATTTCTACCAATTGCGGACGCAGGAACTCCTTAAAGTAATTTTCAAATTCTTCTTCACCGAAGTTTACTTTATAAGAGCCATCGGCCGGAGAAATAGAGAACAGCACCTTTGTACCGTTTACTTCTTCTATTTTCACTCCCTTGTCCAGCATATTCTTGGCATTAGCCAGAAAATATTTCTTCAGTGATTCTGCATCATTGACAGAAATCACGATCGGTTCATTTGCCGACCATTGGGCAGCGAGCGCAACAATAAATTTATTGAGGAAATCTTTATCAGAGACAAAGCCTTTTACAGCTTCACCGACAGTAGTATCAGTAAGTAAGTTAACAACCTCTGTTTTCAGGGCATTCAATGCTTGTCCTGCAAATAATTTCAGTTCAGATTTTGTATTTTCTTTTAACTCATCAGCCGATTTCCGGGCATCCTGGAGGATTTTCTCAGCCTCAGACTTTGCTTCTTCAATCAACTGCTGTGCTTTTTGCTTTGCATCTTCTACTAGTTTCTGGGCTTCAAGGTTTCCCTTTTCTACCCCCTCCTGGTAGATTTTGTCAGCCAATTCCTGAATTTTATTTTCCATGGTTCAATATGTTTTGATTACAAAATTAACAAGTTCATAGGGCAAGCAAATGCTTACTTGATTCAAATATACTAAAACAAAATACATACCCTGCAATTATTTTTAAATATTTTATTTTAAACATATAAAAATACGATTGAAGTGCTTTTTTTGCAAACTGAAAATTACAAATACGATTCCGGAAGGAGGGGAAGAAAATAAATCGGAAAATCAGGACAGTACCGGAAGGAGGAACAGCAAGGTTCTGTAAAGAAAATACTGTTCAAAATGTCGTCCCGAAAAGAGAGACAATGTCTGAAGCATACCAACCAATCAGAGGTATACAAACAAAAAATCCCCGGAGCGTTGACCACTCCGGGGATTCTGACTAAAACGGCGACTACCTACTCTCCCACAGTCTGCAGTACCATCGGCGTGACGAAGCTTAACTTCTCTGTTCGGAATGGGAAGAGGTGGAACCTTCGTGCTATAGTCACCTGAATATCTTTTTATGTATTCATGACTCACAAGAAGCAAACTTTGGACTCTCAAGCCAAAGGTATGTATCATCCGTATTCTTATCCGCGGGAATCAATCCTGCGGGATAAGGAAAGTGAACGGGCAATTAGTAATGCTCGGCTTTGGTGTCTCCACCTTTACACCTGCATCCTATCAACGTCATCGTCTTTGACGACCCTGAGAAATCTAATCTTGTGGCCGGCTTCGTACTTAGATGCTTTCAGCACTTATCCGATCCCGACTTAGATACCCGGCGATGCACCTGGCGGCACAACCGGTAAACCAGAGGTCAGTCCAACACGGTCCTCTCGTACTAGTGTCAGAGCCACGCAAATTTCATACGCCCACGATAGATAGAGACCGAACTGTCTCACGACGTTCTGAACCCAGCTCGCG